>Ga0208039_1000028_pt1 | contig 140185 bp, 112 predicted proteins | sample June2015DPH_20_1_2_FD_184722 | JGI IMG/M metagenome (GOLD analysis project Ga0208039, IMG submission 184722) | Peatland microbial communities from SPRUCE experiment site at the Marcell Experimental Forest, Minnesota, USA - June2015DPH_20_150... | ecosystem: Environmental > Terrestrial > Soil >... | reverse complement strand
AGGCTAGCCCTAAAGCTATTTCGAGGAGAACGAGCTATCACGGAATTTGATTGGCCTTTCACTCCTACCCTCAGTTCATCCGAGCTGTTTTCAACCAACACCGGTTCGGGCCTCCGGCCGCTGTTACGCGGCTTTCACCCTGACCAAGGGTAGATCATCCCGCTTCGCGTCTATTGCCCGCCACTCAACGCCCTATTCAGACTCGCTTTCGCTACGGCTCGCTCCCCCTTGCGGGATCATCGCTTAACCTTGCGACGGACAATAACTAGCCGGCTCATTATGCAATAGGCACGCCGTCAGGCTTGTCCCAGGATTGCTCCTGGGTCGTAGCCCTTCGACTGCTTGTAGGCATACGGTTTCAGGTACTTTTCACTCCCCTCGCCGGGGTTCTTTTCACCTTTCCCTCACGGTACTGGTTCACTATCGGTCGCCAGAACGTATTTAGCCTTACGGGATGGTCCCCGTGGATTCCCGCAGGGTTTCTCGTGCCCCGCGGTACTCAGGAACGCGCGTGAGAGTCCGGTCAGCTTTCGCCTACATGGCTATCACATTCTTTGGCCGACTTTTCCAAGTCGTTCGGCTAGCCGCCGGATTGGTAACTCTCTGGTTCTAAACCGACGCACGCCCTACAACCCCCAGCCCTCCTGAGAACAGTGACGAGTGAAAAGTGGCCCGTGACCAGCAAGCCGAGTTACCGCAACTCGTCACTGGTCACTCGCCACTTGTCACTGCTCTTAGGAAAGCTGGGTTTGGGCTGGTCCGCTTTCGCTCGCCGCTACTAGCGGAATCACGGTTGTTTTCTCTTCCTCCAGGTACTGAGATGGTTCACTTCCCTGGGTTGGCTCGCACCCGCCTATGGATTCAGCGGGCCGTTTCCGGGTTTTACCCGGAAGGGTTCCCCCATTCGGAGATCCCCGGATCAAAGGGTGTTTCCCCCTCCCCGAGGCTTTTCGCAGGTAACCACGTCCTTCTTCGCCGTCTGGCGCCAAGGCATCCACCGTACGCCCTTAGTAGCTTGACCATAAAATCTGCTCAACACATCACCACCAGGAGTCGGAAGCCAGAATCCAGAAGCTAGGAGAAGAACTCCCTAACCCCGAACCCCGAGTCCCGAAACCCGGCGCTGTCTCACAGATTCGCCTTCCCTCCTCTGCCCGGATCCAGTCCCGAGCAGAGCGCAGCCATCAGCTTTCAGCCCTCAGCAGGGAGCTTTTCGCGCTCTCACTGAGAACTGACCACTAATTACTGACAACTGCTCTACTAGGTAGACGCCACACTATTCAGTTTTCAAAGAGCGTCGAGTCCCCAAGGTTGACTTGCGCCTCCCTGGAGCTCTTCCTGCAACCTTGCTCCCGGCCTTCGCCGGACCGGCAAGGTTGCTGGGATTGATTCCCCCTGATTCATCGGGGGAGACCAAGCTCAGCAACCTTCTTCCCAGAATCCTCCACGAGACGCATCGGGGCGCACAAGGTAACTCGCGCGCCTCCAGGGCGGCCCGGTCCAACTGCTTTGACCTTTGGGGATTGAAACAGGCGGGAGGTCTTACTGAGGATGGCCCACTTGCTTCAAGCCCCTATTCAAAACCCTGTCGCGTATCGACCTCCACGGGATTCCAACCGAGACGATGTGGAGCCTTGAACTAAGCTCGGCTGAAACCAAAACTCAACCGCGCCCCCATTACTTACTCCACCTTCGTACTGGCAATCTATTACTTTACTCCTCCTCAAGAGAGAACGCAAGTGGATTTTTTACCCGCCCGGACCGCGTACGTCAATAGTCGATGTGTGCACCAGCCCGCCGAACCCAGGGGTCACTTTCCAGCACCTGACCCCTGACACCCGACACCTGCTTTTCTCCACCCGCCGCCCCCTCCGTAGATGCGCCACCCGCGACAGCGGGAGCGTGTGCATTGGCAAGAAGTCGCCCTCCTCGGATGCCTCTTTGGGAAACGGGGCATCTTCATGTATCATTTAGGTCACACTTTGCGTAGGATAGTTTTCGTCCACAGTGTGCCGTGAGGAGTGGTCCATGAGAATTGGGATCATTGGCGATACGCACCTTGGATGCACTGACTACTCCGCGAAAAGGCGAGCGGACTTTTCTGCTGCTTTTTGCAATGCAGTTAGCATCTGCAGGGATAATGGAGCAGAAGTGATCTGTTTGCTCGGCGATGTGTTTGACTCAGCGGCAACCCGCCGGAATGTTGACGCATTTGCTGAAATTCTGAGGGAAATATCGCCAAGCATTGCTCAGCTCAAGACTGCAAAGATTCCACTCATAGCAATCCCTGGTAACCACGAGTTTGGACGTGGGCGTGAAGCAGGGGAACTGACGGCTCTCGAATGCCTTGGCTTTGTTCGCGTCTTGCGCGGAACGGAGTTCAAGCACGGACCTGTACGCATTTGCGGCATTCCGTGGCAGCACGATCCGGCAGAAGTGCCGCGGCTAGTTGGCGGCTTGCGTAGGTCGTCTCAGCCTGGATCGCAAATCCTTCTGCTTCACAATTTCATAAAGGGAACGAAGTCGATTCCGGCAGAGTTGTGGGAAGTCGATACCCCATGCTTTGAGGGATTTGACAGAGTCTTCGTGGGCCACCACCACGTCTATGAGACGGTCGCGAATTGCGTTATGCCGGGCTCAACTGAAGTCCAGAACATGCTCGATCAGTCCGAGAAATGCGTCGTTGTGTATGACTGTGAAGCCGACAACGTCGAAAGATATGTGCTGCCAAAGACTCATCCCGTTGTTGTACTTACCTACGACATTAGTGCGCTCAGGGTCCCGGAACTGCTCTCCGCGATTGCACGGGATCTAGATACGAATGGGGGGTGTGTTGGTGCCTTCGTATTCCTTCGCATTACAGGCACCGTTCGGGCGAACCACGGACCGTCAAGGACGGAAGTGCTCGCTCTTCTACGCGAACGTGAAATCTTTGACTACTACATTGACCTTCGGTACTCAACGGAGGCGAGAACAGCCGCCGAATCCCGCCGAGGAGCATCGATCGAGCAAGTGCTCAGGCGCGCATTTCGCGGCAGGGAATTGACCAAGGCTAGGCGTTACCTGGAGTACAGCGAGGGAGAAGAGCTCTTCAGCAACATTCGCGAGGCGATACTCTCTGATCATCAAAAGCCTAAGGCTTGATAACTTCAGGTCGTTCTCTCAGGCCCAACTCGACTTTCTTCCGGGTCAAAACTACATCTTTGGTCAGAATTGGCAGGGCAAGAGCAGTGTCGTCGATGCTATCGGATTTGCTCTTTTTGGGGTGGACATCTTCCCGAAGAAAGTCGCCGGAACTGCCGTAAACTCGGATCACTTGGTCAATGAAAACTCGAGACATGGAAGTGTCGAGCTCCGGTTCGAGCTTGATGGAAGCGAGTACTGCTTGCTCCGGTCACTTCCAGGACCCCGAGTCTCCCTCAAGAAGGCAGACGTGGAAGTCGCGGTCGGAGTTCGCACAGTCGCTGAGAAACTGGTGTCTCTTCTCGGGGTCGACGTTAAGCTCTTTCAGAACATTTTCTTTTCAGATCAGGATGAGCTTCGAAAAAGTCTTGATTTCTCCCCCGAGGAGCGCCGCGTCTTCACAGAGCGACTCCTTGGAGTTGAGGAATGGAAGCGGCGCATTGAGTCTCTCCGGGCGACAAAGAGGGCATTGGAGGGATTTCTTGAAGACCTTACCTCAGGCCGGTTGGGAGTGTTCTTGACGCACGTCGAAGAGCTGGAAAAGGACGTCGCCGCTAGAGAGGAGGAGGTGCGCGAACTTCAATCCTCCATTCGTAAGCTGGAGCAGAATGCTCCCGAGGACGTTCGCAAGCTTAGATCGGCTCAGGACAGGTCCGAGAATGCAGTCGCTGTCCTCCAGCACAAACAACTTGAAATTAAGACGAGGCTCGTAATTGAGGAGCGAATACGGGACGGGGTACGAACGGGACGGTGCCCGACGTGTACTCAAGAAATTCCGGCTGGCCTAAGAATGTCGCGCCTTAAAATACTGAAGCACTCACTGCGAGAGATGAGCAAGCAGCTTGCAAAGATCAACAACGATCTAAGGAAAGCTGAAGACGCGCTTCAGGAGGGTGGTTACGACGAATCATTTGATGCGTTTGTCGACCTCAAGGAGAGGAAAGCCACGTATGCCGCGACGGTGAAACAGGTGCAAGCGGATCAACAGCGGTTGAAGAGATTGCGGAGGCAGGCCAGAACATTTGGAAAGAAGCCCGAACAAGTGGAGCGTACAAAAGGCGAGATAGCGTTCTTGACTAAACTGGAAGAAGCCATTCAACTATTTCGGAAATCACTCCGCAGGCGTCTGGTTCGACAACTCGCACTAGGCACGAACGACTTCCTCGCCCGATTTCACGATGGGGACAACGATGCGGTAGTCAAGATGGATGATGATCTGAATATTGCCGTCCACTTGCATGGCCGAGATGTTCCCATTTTCAATCTGAGCGGCGCTGCGAAAGACATCCTTGCCTTGGCGCTGCGCTACGGCTTGCTGCGGGTTGCTGCCGGCGGCATCAACTTCTTAGTTCTGGACGAACCCACCCGCCACATGGATACTTCGAATTGTCAGCGCTTAAAAGCGCTATTCAATGATCTTCTCGACCGCCAACTCATTGTAGTGACCGTGAACAGCGAGTTCTCGGATGCGGCCGGTCGGCATTTCCGGGTCATGAAAGACCATTCTCTGCATTCCGTCGTCGCCGACTCATGGTGATCAAGCGGGCTAGCCACCGTCACGGTCAGCGCAGTCCTGACTGTGGGCTTTTTTCACGCCTGACGCCCTTCGCATCTCACGACTTGTTTATGAGCGCTTTTTCTACCGCTTTCGGGTTTCTATCAATCAGCGTCAAGTAGGCGCGCACCGCGCTTTCTGGACGCCAACGACAGCCGGCCGTCTCAGCGATACTTGCCGGTATGGAGCAACGCTTTGACCTCATTGTGATTCCCCAGGAAAGAGACGAACAAGTCCGCTGGCCGGTCCTGAAACACGAAGCGTAACGAAGCATTGCCGCGACACTCGAAAATCTTGTCGCCCAATTTACGAATCCCCAGGCCGCTGTGCACATGTGGGCGGCCGAAGGACTCCGGCAACTCGCACAGCGCTAACAGGCACTCGGCCCTTTCGCTCTTCGGCAGGTTCTGTAAGCGTCGTAACACCGCGGGGTCAATCGACAGAAGCTTACTCAAGCAGGTTCCTCAGTTGCTCGGTGGTGACGGTCACCAATTTCCCCGACCGCTTGAGTCGGCGATAGCGTTTATCGGTGGCGTCCGCAAACGCCGCGATCTGCTCTGGCGTCGCCGCGTATTCGCGTTGCGCGTAATCGGTGGATTCCACCTCGACCCTGCGCAGAGCAATGATTTCGGCCCCACGGACAATCCCGATGTCCTGTCCGCGCGCGGCAGCGTCAAGCCAGCGGCTCAGGTTCTTTTTGGCGTCCGTTATAGTAAGAGTCTTCATAGAGTCTTTATACAGTCTCTAAAGCGCTTTGTCAATCCCCTCCCGCCAGTGGAGTTATCTCGCTCCTGACGGCCTTATTCTCCGCGGGTGGCGCCCCGATGCATCGGGGGGCGCCCCACGGACACGGACAACATCTCTGTCACCGCGTCCCCTCCGTGGCCTGGTCTGGCTTCTTGGCGGTCCCGCAAGGCGGGATGCCGGCGCCACCCGCGACGTCGTTTAGGTTCTTGTTTCGAGGAGCCGCGCCTACCGCGAACGGCTGGGGCGTTCTTGTTGTCGAAGCTTGGCGACGAGTTGGGCGAAGGGGCCGGTTTGTGCGTGGTGGCGGAAATATTCGATCTGCTGCTCGGGGGTCTGGTCTTTGATTTCCTGGTAGATTTCGGCCTGGACCTTCCACTTAAAGGCCAAGCAGTCGAAAGATTCTTCAGTTGTCTGACTCATCCAACCTTACCTCTCTGGGCGTAATGATGGCCAGGGCGCCATACCCCAGCGATTCATTCGCCTGATTGTACCTCATTCTTGCCAAGCGCCACGCTATGCTACCACGCGGGCTCATGCCGGATGCCCTTCGCACCTCATGACTTGTTCGTGAGTGCCTTTTCCACCGCTTCCGGGTTTCTATCAATCACCGTCAAGTAGGCGCAAGTAATTTTCGATTGGCGGTCTTCGATTGACGATTGACGAACGAGGTCAAGAACAGAGCCGAGTGATGTCTGACAGGTTCCGTCCACGGGACGGCGGCGCTTGACTTTCCCCGTCCTCTTCTTTAGATTCGAAAGTATTATGGGTGAAACGGTAAAGGACGAGATCAACGAGCAACTGGACAAGCTGGATATCCCGCAACAGCGCCAGGTCCTGGAATTCGCGCGAGGCTTGGCCGCGCCGGCCGGCGTTTCGGGCGACAAGCTGCTCCAATTTGCGGGGGCCATCGCTCCGGCTGACCTCGAAACCATTTCACGGGCCATCCTCGAAGGCTGTGAACACGTTGACCTGAATGCCTGGTAGAATACTTCTCGACACCAACATTGTGATTGCGCTCTTTGCGGGCGAGAAGCCCGTCCGCGAGCGACTGGCCGAATGCCCGGAGGTTTTCTTACCCTCCACAGTTCTGGGAGAACTTTACTACGGCGCCCGGAAGTCGAGCCAAGCCAGCGCCAATCTCGCTCGGATCGAGGAACTGGCCGCTGCCGTGACCATCCTACCCTGCGATGCCACCACCGCCCGGCTCTACGGAGAGATTAAAGCATCTCTGCGGTCGAAAGGCCGCCCCCTACCCGAAAATGATATCTGGATTGCCGCCGTCGCACAGCAATACGGCCTGTCCTTGGACCCGGGATGAGCACTTTAACCCCATAGCAGGGCTCGCCGTTGAAGCGTGGTGACCGTGGCCAACTCCTCTCCCAACATCGCCCAAAAGACTCTGGAACTACTGCAACGTCTGTTGCAGAGGACCAGGAACTTCAGGCCCAAAGGACCTTGAGGGCCGGCTGGCGCCCCGACGAGTCGGGGCGATTTCCCGAAGGGACTTGTGGGAGCTGAGGGCACTATAAAAGCAGTGACAAGTGACGAGTGACCAGTGACGGGCAGAAAGCTGCGTGCCCAGGTGTGCCGGCAAGATGCCGGCGGTACAGCCGCGAGCAGCTTGGCGTGCCGCGGACACCATCACAAGGCGGTGCTTGCGCCCCGCCTCACGCTTCGGGCCGGTGGCGGCGCGGGCGCTGGTTGGCTTGCAGGATCTTCTTGCGGACTCGGATGGATTGCGGCGTAACCTCGACGTACTCGTCCTCGGCGATGAACTCCATGGCCAGTTCGAGATTGATCGGCCGGACGGGGATGAGTCGGATGGCCTCGTCCGCGACCGAAGCGCGCATGTTGGTCTGCTTCTTTTCCTTGACGGCGTTCACGTCCATGTCGTCCCAGCGCGCGTTCTCGCCGATCACCATTCCCTCGTAAACCTCGACGCCCGGCCCGACGAACAATTCGCCGCGCTCCTGCAAGTTAAATAGCGCGTAACCGGTGATGCGCCCGGGCCGGTCGGCGACCAGCGATCCCGTGAGCCGCCTGGCAATCTCTCCCTGCCAGCCGGCATACCCGTCAAAAAGCGTATTCATCACCGCCGTGCCGCGCGTATCTTTCAGGATTTCGCTGCGCAGTCCGATCAGCCCGCGGGAAGGAATCAAAAACTCCAGGCGCACGCGCCCGCCGGGCCTTCCGTGCCCCACCACCTTGGTGTTGATGCCCTTGCGGCTGCCGATTTTCTGCATCAACACGCCGACGAAGTCCGCGGGGCAATCGAGGATAAGCTGCTCGATGGGCTCCTGGACTTCTCCATTCACTTCGCGGGTGACGATCTCGGGTTTCCCCACCGCGAGCTCGTACCCTTCGCGCCGCATGGTCTCGATCAGGATGGCCAGTTGCAGCTCGCCCCGCCCCAGCACCTTAAACGAGTCGGTGCTCTCGGTCTCTTCCACGCGCAGGGCGACGTTGGTGAGCAGCTCTTTCTCCAGGCGCTCGCGCAGGTGGCGCGAGGTGACGTAGGTGCCTTCGCGCCCGGAGAAGGGGGACGTGTTCACGGTGAACACCATGGAGATGGTCGGCTCGTCCACCGGCACGTGCACCAGCGCGCGCGACGCCTCCGCGCTAGTCACCGTCTCGCCGATGGTGATGCCCTCGATGCCGGCCAGGGCCACAATCTCACCCGCTTCGGCGCGATCGATGTCCATACGCTCCAGGCCCTCGAAGCCGTAAAGCTTGGTGATGCGCGTCTTCTCGACGGCGCCGTTGAGCTTAACAAGGGCGACCTCGTCGCCGCGGGCGAGCGTGCCGGAAAAAATGCGCCCGATCGCCAGGCGCCCGTGATAATCGCTGTAGTCGAGGTTCGCCACCAGAAGCTGCAACACCTCCCGCGGATCGCCGGCGGGAGCGGGAATATGCTGGAGAATGGCCTGGAAGAGCGGCGCGAGGTTCTCCGCAGGCTCGTCGGGCCGCGTCGTGGCAGTGCCTCGGCGGGCGTTCGCGTAGAGAATAGGAAACTCGAGCTGTTCCTCCGTGGCGTCGAGGTCGATGAAGAGGTCGTAAATCTCGTTCACAACTTCCTGCGGACGCGCGTCGGCGCGGTCCACTTTGTTGACCACCACGATGGGCGGCAGCTTCGCCTCCAGCGCCTTGCGCAGCACGTAGCGCGTCTGGGGCAGGGGACCTTCGCTCGCGTCTACGAGCAGGAGCACGCCATCTACAAGCTTCAGGGCTCGCTCGACCTCGCCGCCAAAATCGCTGTGGCCCGGCGTGTCCACGATGTTGATCTTGACGCCGCGGTAAAAGATAGCGGTGTTCTTGGAGAGAATCGTGATGCCGCGCTCGCGCTCGAGCTCGTTGGAGTCCATGACGCGCTCCACCACCTCCTGGTTGGCCTTGAAAATTCCGCTCTGCCAGAGCATGGCGTCCACCAGCGTGGTCTTGCCGTGGTCGACGTGCGCGATGATGGCGATGTTGCGAATCGAATCAGTCATGGATGCTCATTTCAGTTGTCCCGAATTCAGGACCTCTGGACAGTTGCACCAGGCGGGCTCGGCAGTCGTCGATCCGTGCCGCGCTCGAAGGCGGCACGTGCCGGCCTGAAGATGGGCGCTAGCAGAACTCAAGGTTGACAGCTGAGACGCTGTGGTAAGCCCATACTCCTATGCTAAGGCAGAAAGCCAAAATCGGGAAGTCTTATGATTGCCGGCGACCCTGCAAGCCCTCCTGCGCGCGCGGCTACGCGCGGGCTGTAGGGGCGGCGCCGCGGCGATGGTTCGTCCGCTGGGGGTTTTCCGTGCGGGAGAAAGGCGTTGTACAATCAATAAAGAACCCACGGCATCCCGCAGAGCGGGACCGTGGCTAAGAAGGTACAGCGCGGTCGTTGGCCGCAACCAAAACGATGTTCTCCGCGACCTCCGTGCTTCTCGAGCCTCAACCCAGAGGGCGCGGAGCATCCGAGCGACCTCTGGGTTGAGGCTCTGCGGGCCACCGAGGGCACGGAAGTACTACAGACAGGAGGAGAAAACCTCGCGCGCAGCGAGGAAACTCGGCCTTAGCGCGGATTTCTCACCACACGAGGGCTTTTTCCCGGTGGTCGGAAGGGCGGGGCTTCAGCCCCGCCGAAATCGCGGGTTCCCAGCCTCTGCTCGTCTCGCGCCCCGCGCAACTCTTTCCGACAAAGTGCGCGGGGCGCGAGACGAAGAAACAATTACGAGCGTCGTGTAACGGCGGGGCTAAAGCCCCGCCCTTCCTCGTCTATGGTGAGAAATTCGGGTTAGTAGTACGGGGAGGGCGCAGTGCTGAATAAACATTTCGCAGCGTTAGCTTTGGCGACATTTCTTGTCGTGTGTCTTTGCGACCCTTCGCGTGGAGCGCAGGCTCAGGGCGCTGAGAAGAAGGCGGAGAATGAAACGATCACCTGTCGGGTGGTTGAAGCGTTCGAAGCGGGAAGGCTTGGTGTGCGCGCCGTCGTCTTTCATCAGCGCGACAGAGCCGACGGCCCGCGGCTGGGCGCACTCCTTTTGGCGCACTCGGGTGAAGAGATGGAATTCGAAACGCGTGACGGGCACCGCCATCGAGCCGTGGTCTTCCGTGTGAAAAGTTGTTTCGGACGCGGGTTGCTCCTTGTTCCGACGAGCGAGGTCAAGCTTGGCGAGAAAGACGAATTCACCTTGCGGCTACCAGGAAAGAACTGACCAAGGACGTCGCGCCAACCCTCTTAGGATATCCGCCCCAGCTCAGGCCACGGCCGAACTCGTCGCGCACCAAAAGTACCTTGCGCGTTTGCGGGCGTTCGATTAACAATTCCCAGGAGCCAATTTTGGCCGGCATCCCACCGCTTGGGTTGAGACACTTGGACCGGAAGCGGCGGCCGGACGTCAGGAGGAATGGCCATGATCGTGGGTGTCCCCAAGGAAGCTTTCCCCGGCGAGCGGCGCGTCGCGCTGGCTCCCGTGGTGATTCCCAACCTGATCAAGGCCGGTTTCCAGATCCTGGTGGAAGCCGGAGCGGGAGCCGGCGCTGGATATCCCGACGCCGACTTTCTTGAAAAAGGCGCCAAGCTCCCCGCCACGCGCGCCGAAGTCTTCCAGTCTGCGGACGTCATCGTCCAGGTGCTCAGCTACGGCTCGAATGATGTCACGGGCAAAGACGACCTCCCACTCTTCCGCCGCGATCAGGCGGTAATCGGCTTCCATCGTCCTTTCGGCTCAGCCAGGTCTGTGCAGGAGCTCGCTGCCACGGGCGTCACTTCCTTCGCCGTGGAGCTGATGCCGCGCATCACGCGCGCGCAAAGCATGGACGCGCTCTCCTCGATGGCCACGATCTGCGGTTACAAAGCCGTGTTGCTCGCAGCGGATCGGCTGCCGCGCATGTTCCCCATGCTGACGACTGCGGCGGGAACCATCACGCCGGCGCGCGTCCTCATCATCGGCGCGGGCGTGGCCGGACTGCAGGCTATCTCCACGGCGCGGCGGCTTGGAGCTGTTGCCTCCGCCTATGACTTGCGCCCCGCAGCGAAGGAGCAGGTGCAGAGTCTTGGCGGACGCTTTGTCGAGCTGCCTGTCGAAGCGAAAGACGCCGAAGACGCGCGCGGTTACGCTCGGGCGCAGGATGAATCCTTCTATCAGCGCCAGCGCGAATTGCTCGGGCGTGTCGTGGCCGAAAGCGACGTGGTCATTGCCGCCGCGGTCGTTCCCGGCAAGAAGCCTCCGGTGCTCGTCACGCGCGAGATGGTGGAGCGCATGGCTCCGGGCTCGGTGGTTGTTGACCTGGCCGCCGAGCGCGGCGGCAACTGCGAGTTGACCAAGGCAGGCCAGCGGATCGTCGAGCATGGTGTGACCATCATCGGCTACATCAACTTGGCGAGCACGGTGCCCTACCACGCCAGCCAGATGTACGCGCGGAACCTCACGGCCTTTCTGCTTCACTTAGGGAAAGAAGGCAAGTTGCAGCTCAATCTGGAGGACGAGATCACTCACGAGACCCTGCTGACGCGCGGCGGCGAAGTAGTCAACGCCCGGGTGCGGGAATTCTTCTCGCTGCCTGCCCTGAGCCCCACAAGCAGCATTTAGTGGCGCGACAGATAAGCAAGTGCGGGCTGGCTGGGTGAGCTTTCAATCTTCCGGGCCCTCGGCTATGATTTTTGATTCGCGGGCCTACGTGCTTTTTGGTACCCACCTGTTTCCAAAACCGGTTGTCTCGACTGGAAGGAGGAAGTTGTGACGTTCGACCTCATTAACAGCCTGTACGTTTTCGTGCTGGCGGGCTTCATCGGATTCGAGGTGATCCGGCGAGTCTCGCCCCTTCTTCACACTCCGCTCATGTCGCTTACGAACGCGCTGGACGCCATCGCCGTAGTCGGAGCCATCGTCATCGCCGGCGAGGCAAAGAGCCCGCTTTCCACGGTGCTTGGAACGCTCGCCGTGATTGCGGCCACAAGCAACGCGGTCGGCGGCTTCTTGATCACCGACCGGATGTTGAAGATGTTCAAAACCAGTAAACCGAAAAAACCATGACTCCCTTTGCCACTCAACACGTCATCGAAATCACCTACCTCGTCGCCACGGTGCTCTTTATCCTCGCACTTAAATGGCTGAGCGCACCCGCCACTGCCCGGCGCGGCGTGTGGGCTGGAGAACTCGGCATGGCGCTCGCCATCGCTGGAACGCTGCTTCACCACGGCATCGTGGGATACAAATGGGTTGTAATGGCGCTGGCCATCGGCTCGATCATTGGCGTCCCGCTTGGGTTTGTCCACATGACCGCCGTCCCGCAGCGGACCGCGCTCAGCCACGCCTTCGGCGCGTGCTGCGTGACGCTGGTGGGCGCCGCGGAATTTTACCTTCGCGCGCCCAACATCCCACGCTTCATGATGGCGGTGCTTTCCCTGGAAGTCATTCTCGGCGCCCTGACGTTTACCGGTAGCCTGATGGCTGCAGGCAAGCTGCAGGAGTTGCTGCCGCAGCGGCCCATCACCTACAGGGGCCAGAACGTCGTCAACCTTTCCCTGTTGGGAATTTCCATCCTGGTGGCTATCTATCTAGTGCTTCACCCCGAGCAGAAGCAGCTTTTCCTGGTCATCGTCGGAATTCCGCTCATCTTCGGCGTCATGATGATCGTTCCCATCGGCGGGGCTGATATGCCCACCGTCATCTCCCTGCTTAACTCTTATGCCGGGCTCTCCGCCGCGGCCATGGGATTCGTCCTCGACTCCAAGCTCCTCATCATCGCCGGAGCCCTTGACGGATCCTCGGGATTCATTCTTTCCGTGATCATGTCGAAGGCTATGAACCGCTCGTTCAGCAATGTGCTCTTTGGCGCGTTTGGCCAAGTGCAGACCTCTGCCGCGGCCGCGCAGGAGGCTCGTGCTGTGCGCAGCGCTACGGCGGAAGAAGCCGCCACCATCTTGGCCGCTGCGAACGCCGTGGTGATCGTTCCCGGCTATGGCATGGCGGTAGCGCAGGCCCAGCACAAGGTCCGTGAGCTCTACGACGCTCTGACCAAGCGAGGCGTGGATGTGAAGTTCGGCATACACCCAGTCGCCGGCCGCATGCCCGGCCACATGAACGTGCTGCTCGCGGAAGCCGATATTCCTTACGACCGCCTGCTCGACATGGACGCCGTTAATCCCGAGTTCCCGCAGACCGACGTGGCCCTGGTGATCGGCGCGAACGACGTGACCAACCCCGCCGCCAAAACCGATCAGGCCAGCCCCATCTACGGCATGCCAATCCTGGAAGTGGACAAGGCGCACACGGTTATGGTCATCAAGCGCAGCTTGAACCCAGGGTTCGCTGGCATCGACAATCCCCTTTATTACTTGGATAAGACCCTCATGCTCTTCGGTGACGCCAAGGCGTTCGTGGGCGACATCGTCCGCGAACTTGCGGGCGGCGGCCACTAACCTTGCAGAATGCCTTCTGCTCACACGTGCCCGACGCCCCAAATCCCACAGCCTTCTCCCAAGGGGAGAGGGCGATCCCGCTCTGCGTGGTCGGGTGAGGGGTCCCTTTCCTGTCTGCTCCTCAATTCCCCCGAACCCCAGCCAAGCTGCAGGAAATGCGTTTACAATGAGATTGTGGATTTGGCAACCCAGGGCCTTGCCCCCCCGCAGGAGCAACAAGCCGAGCACACCTGCCTGCACTCGCGAAATCCTTTTCTGCTGGCACTCGTGCTGCTGGCGCTGGTTGCGAGCCGCGCTGCCGCATCAAAGCGACCTGCGGCTTCCGGAGCCACCGAGCGAAAAGATCTGATCAGCGCCATGAAGCGCCTGGAAAAGAAGCTGGGTTTCCGGCGGACCAAGAACTTCACGAAAGAATCGGAAAAAGTCGCAGCCGCCTATCGCTGTTACTACACCGGCAAACTCGAGCTGCCCGATTCTTACGAAGGGCTGCACCTGCGGCAGGGAACTAAAGCCGGCTGTCCCGTTGATGCCCAGAAATACGATGTCTTCTTCTATCCCCTGGACGCCGACGCCACCGGCAAGACACCCGTCACCGCCTCGTTGGCGCACGAGTCCGTGGAACGATTCCTGGTCGTTGTACCGCACGAGGATTTTCACGCCAACAAAGAATTGCGAAAACTGCCCGCCACTTTGGGTGAAGCGGCGTCAACTTTGATCGGCTTTCTCACCGCCAGCGAAGTGGCCCGACAGGAATTCGGCGAGCCATCGGAGGTCTATCGGAATCTCCTGCGCGAGCCGGAGCTTTTCTCTCGTAAGGCCGAAATCGTCAATCGTTTTCACGCCCGGCTCAGCCACTTGTACGCCATAGTGCGTGCCAGCGAGTTTTCGGAGCACGACGCACTCGCGCAGAAACAGCAGGTTTTCGAGGAGATTCAGCAGGCGTGTAAGGCCATCAGTCCGGCCCCAAAGTCCTTTAACCCGTGCCCCGCGGCCAACAACAATGCCGGGCTCGCCTTTGATGCGACCTATACAAAGTATTATCCACTCATGTATAGCCTCTACAGGGCAGAAGGACGGGCGCTCAAGCCTACCCTCGACGCCCTCCAGCGCGCCCTGAAGGCCAAGACGGAATCGGAAGCGTTACGGAATCTGCAAGACCTGGTTAAGAGCCCGCCAGCGACCGCAACAGAACTTCTCGCAACTCCTCCGGCGCGAGGACCAGAGGATTCCCTTTCATGCTGCTCGCCTTCGCGGCCTCCGCAATGAGCGCCGGAAGGTCTTGCTCACTCATCCCGTAAGCGGAGAGCGGCGGAATCTCCAGCTCCCGACACGTTTCGCGCGCCCAGACAATGCCCTTCTCGGCCGGGGCATCCGCCCGCCCGGTGAGGATGCGCGCCACCTCCCCGTAACGGCGCAGCGCCTGGCTCTGGGGCGCTCGAGCGCGCAAGGCGCGCAGGTTGATTTCCATTCCCTGCGGCAGGATCGCCGCGCAAATCGCCCCATGGGCCGCGGGAAACCTTCCGCCGAGCGGTCCCGCAAATCCATGCACGACGCCCAGGCCGGCGTTCGCGAGCGCCAACCCGCTCAGCAGCGCCGCCAGCGACATATCCCGGCGCGCCTCCAGGTCATGCCCCTCGTGAAAGGCTCGGCGCAGCGAGCGCGCGGCACAGCGAATTCCCTCCACGCAGAACCCGTCTGTCAAGGGGTTGGCGCGGATCGAGACATACGCCTCAATCAACTGCGTCAGCGCGTCGAGTCCCGTGCGCGCGGTGACCGCTGGCGGCAGCCCGAGCGTCAGTTCCGGATCGACCACCGCCAGTCGCGGCAGCATCAAAGGGCTTCGCAGGCTGACTTTCACTCGCCGTTCGGTCACGCCCAGCACAGCGTTGCGCGTAACCTCCGAGCCTGTCCCCGCCGTCGTGGGCACAGTAAGGAGCGGGGCCGCAGGGTTCTGCAATGATTTCCCTCCGCCCACCACTTCCATGTAATCCATCAACTCGCCTGGGTTGGTGAGGAGGGCCGCAATGGCTTTGCCTGCATCGATGGCGCTACCGCCGCCAAAGGCAATCACCACGTCACACTGTCCCTCGCGCGCATGCTCCAACCCGCGGCGAACCAGATCGACGGTGGGCTCGCCCTCAGTGGAGAAGGTGCTGCACCAAACGGCGGCGGCTTTCAGGTCAGCCAGCAACCGGTCCCCCCGCTCACGTGCCCGCCCGGTCACGAGCAGCGCTCGCCGCCCCAATTGCTTCGCCGCCGGCGCAACCTCGCGCACGGCGCCTTCGCCGAAGAGGATGCGCGTGGCCGTTGCGAACTCGAACTGCATCAGCGCCTCACCAGCCTTCTTCGCCGGGATACACATTCGCATATTGCACGCGGGTCCGCGGCTCGGCCAGTAAGGGTTCCGCCCGGTCGCGCCACACGGCGTAGTGAGGCGTTTCCTTGTGCGCCGCCGTAGCTTCCACGCTCCGGTAGACCTCGACCAGCACGAACCGGGTGGGATCGTCCTTTTGCTGGATCACATCAAAGCGCGCCATGCCCGGCTCCTTGATACTGTTGCGCGCATTCTCGATCGTCGCCTCCTTGAAGGCGTCGATGCACTCGGGTTTCACTCGCACGTGCACGTGAACGATGAGCATACTCCCCTCCCGACTCTGCGTCGAAAAACCTGACGATGCTGAGTCGCGAACCTTAAGGTGCTCCCGCCAGGCTGAACGCTTTCTTGATCGCTGCAGCGGTTGCACCGCAAGCCTGATCGATCGGCATGGCGCGCAGCCCGGCATTAAACGGCTCCGCCTGAATCGGCCCGTCGTAGCCGATCTTGAGCAGAGCGTCGAGAAAAGTTTTCACCGGAATCACGCCCGTCGCGACCGGCAGTTCGCGCGAGAGGTCCATCAGCTTGTCGAGAGGGACGCCCGCCGGCGCGTCATTCAGGTCCACGGTGACCACATCCTGGGTGCGAAGGGTAAGCAAATCAGCCTCCGTCTCCTCCGCGTTGAACCAGTGGTAGCTGTCAAGCTGCACGCCCAGGTTGTCTGTACCGATGGCGGTCATGAGTTCCTTGATTTCACTCAGGGTGTGAACGAACGGGTGCCGGCCGCTTCGCCAGGAAGTCTTCGGTCCCACATACTCGAGTCCTAAGCGTTGGCCGTGATCCCTGAGCACCTCGGCGCAAGCACGCAGCCGGCAAGCGTGCGCGCGGAAGTTCTGAAGGTAGGTCAGATCATTGCTGAACGAGAGAATCCAGGTGCTCACCCGCGTTACCCCCGCGGCCTCCAACACTCTGGCCGCTGCTGGCAACTTCTTCAAATCTTCGCTGAAGGTCTGCTCATCCTGGCGAAAATCCACCGGCAACCCCGCCGCGCCGAGCTTCAGGTTCTTTGCTTTCAGTTCGTCGAGCAGCTTCTTGAGTTGATCATCCGACAGTTGCGAGAAGTATCCCGAGTCAGGGTCAACGCCCTCGAAGCCGTATTTGGCTGCCAGCTCCACGGATTGCTGGAAGTTCCCCTTAAACCCGATCCGGCCCAGGCTCAGGACAGTGTAGGACTTTCGCGGCGGAACCTCCGGCGGCGCAACTCCGGAAAGTAGCGAGGCGTGGGCTGTTCCTGCTACTCCCAGGCCCGCCGCGGCGATGAATCGACGACGGCTTAATTCATTCCTCATTACTGCACCTCCGGTTCGGCAAGGAATTCGGATTACGCATCAGCCCGGCGAACCTCGTCGCCCGATCTCACGAACCCGGCGACTACCGGCTCATGAAAGTTACATTGAGTCCGAGAAGGTTTCAACTCCTGCCGAACGGTGGCAGGTCACTTTCGCTCTGCGCCCGTACGTCGTGGCAACCTCAATGCAACCCGAACTTCGCCACACGCCGCCAGTCGCGCGGCTCGCCGCGAGTCGAGTGAAGGACAAGGCTTCGCACCTTAAACGCGAGGTCCAGTCGTGGCCCCAGCTCAGCAGCAGCTCCTTCCTTTAAGCTCCGGCTGAAATCTCCGTAAAGGAGACTAAGGTGGGGCATGAAGGAAGGCTCTCGGCGACGGCCAAAAACGTCTCGCGCAACTTGATGAGCCTTCAGGAGTGGCGCGGTGGTCGCCGCGCGAACAAAGAGGCAACGGAAATATTCGTCGAGATAATCAATCTTCTCCAGCCGAATCGTGAAGGGCCGGATGAGGGCGGCGAGGCTCGCGCATTCGCGGAGGACTTCGCGGCGGGGCCCCACGATGCCCCCGAGCAGCGTGACGTGCGGTGGAAATTCCCGCGTACCATACTTGGCGCTCAATTTGTGCAGAATTCGCTCTAACTCGTCGTACACATCACCCGTCGGCATCAACCACAGGGAGCATATCTGCCCGGCTCGCGTCTGGGTCATCAGATTTCCTCGCTGCGCACTAACGTGCCAGCGGCCTGCCTCGCAGCAACTTGAGAGAAAATGCGGTGCCGCCGTGTCGCGGGGGTGCGGACCGGAAAGTTACTGCCCTCCCTCAGGGAGTTCCCTGATCCAGATATTGCGAAAGCACACCGGATGGTTGTGGTCCTGCAGTCGGAGCGGGAGTTTTTCCGGCGTCGGGTGATAGGGCGGGCGCTGGTGGTGCGCGGTCGGTCCCATGATGGCGACGTGATCCTGAACCAGCACGCCATTGTGGATTACAGTGACGTAAGCCGGCCGCAGCAGCTTGCCGCCCGGGTCGAAGCGCGGCCCGTGAAAAATGATGTCGTAGGTTTGCCATTGGCCGGGCGGGCGCGAGGCATTCACCAGCGGAGGATATTGCCCATAAACTGCTGCGGCCTGGCCGTCGGCATATGTCACACTGTGATATGAATCGAGAACCTGAATCTCGTAAAGCCCTTGCAGAAAAACCCCGCTGTTGCCGCGGTCCTGGTCTTCGCCATGAGGAGGGCCGGGCGTGGCCCATTCGACGTGCAATTGACAGTTGCCGAACGCCGGCTTGGTTTGGATGTCTCCGGCCTTGGGGGCCACTTCGAAATAACCCTCACCCACTTTCCACTGCGCCGGCCCGCCATGGATGCTCTCCCAGCCCGAGAGATCCTTGCCGTTGAAGAGCACGATGGCATCAGAGGGAGGCAGACCCGGCTTTTCCTGCGTGCTGCCGGTTCCCGGCGTAGTGACGGGCGGCTGTGGCCGGCTACGGTCGTGAATCTCCCATTCGTGCTTCTCCTCTTGGGGCGCTGCGGACGTCTTGGTGGTCGCCAGGATGCTCAGAAACAAGGTGACCGCCAGACAGCTTCCTGCAAACAGAATTGCCCTACGCATCGTCACCACTCCTTTCACACGTAACGGGAATCGACTTGCGTACGAAGCCCGCCTCCCAGGGTCCCGAACCTGCCTGCCGGTCGGGCTGCCAAGCTGCTGTCCCTCGGCGCGAACCCCGCCAGTGCCATTTGTGTCTCAAGTGCCTGGAACCCCCTCAGCCAGAATTCCGCGGTGATCGCCGCGGCGCGCGATGTTCATTCCCGCCAGTGGTCAAGCGCGGGAGCGGGCAAGGCCTGCATCGCAGAACCTCCTGGGAGGAAAGGCGGCTCCCATTGTAAGGGAAGTTCTCCGAAGTTCGCGGCTCTCTTTTATCGGCATGACGAAGTGGTATACTGGAACTGGCTCTCGGTGAGTTGCCAAGCAAGAACCTGCCGGCGAGCCATGCAGGGCTTGACTTCCACTTTCAATTCCACAAAGGAGGCCCCATGAGGAGTCGAACGTTTTTCACCTGTGTTGCCGTTTTGTTTTTCGTCGCATTCGCAACGGCACAAACCAAAGTCTCCGGGACAATCCAATGCTCCAGGCCCGACCAGGAGCACTCGCTGAACATCGGCGATTACCCCGGTCATTCCTTCGTTGTCAGCCAAGGCAAGTGTACTTGGACAAGACCCATGCAAATCGCCGGTTCGGAGACCAAGGAAGACACTGTCACGGTTTTCGCGGAAGTGCGCGGAACCAAGGTTAGCGCGCAAGGCTACGGGGAAGGCACGTTGGCCAGTGGCGATAAGTTCACCGTGCGTCTCCGGGCCACGCAGATCCTGAAAGACGGCAAAGTCCAGAGCGAGGAAGGCTCCTGGACGCTGGTAGACGGGACCGGCAAGGCAAAAGGCATTAAAGGCAAAGGAACGTACAAAGGCAAACCCGAAGGCGATAACATGGTGAGCGAGGTCGAAGGCGAGACCGAGTTACCGAAATAGACTGGAGACCGCTCTGCGCGGGAGATGAGAGGTGCGTCCACGCGGGGGCGACCTCTCTCACCCACGCGTGCCGGGGAGCCAGGGCCGCCCTTGCAGTCTGTCACTATCGCCGGCGTTCGATTGATGCGGTCGACGTTCGAGAGGGAAAAACATGGCCACGGAAAAAGCGACGTTCGGAGCGGGTTGCTTCTGGGGAGTCGAGGCTGCGTTCCGCCGGGTTCCCGGAGTCGTTTCCACTTCTGTGGGTTATATGGGCGGGAGTTTCAAGAACCCCACCTACCAAGAGGTGTGCACGGACCTCACCGGGCATGCGGAAGTCGTGGAGGTCACTTACGACCCCTCGAAGGTTTCTTACGCGGCCCTCTTGAAGGTCTTTTGGGAGATTCACGACCCCACCCAGCTCAACCGGCAGGGACCTGACACGGGCACACAATATCGCACCGTGATATTTTTCCGGACGCCCGAACAGGAAGTCGCTGCCCGAGCGTCGAAGGAGAGCCTTGAACCGTCCGGCGCCTACCGAAGGTCCACAGTCACGGAGATCACCCCGGCTGCCGAGTTTTGGCCCGCGGAGGAATATCACCAGCAGTATCTCGAAAAGCGCGGCCTGGCGAGCTGCCACATCAAGTGACCGAGGCTTCAGAAGCTGCGTGGAAACGTCGGTACCAAGCTTCAGCTAAGCGGCGAGGGTATCCGCAGCTCGTTGATGCTAAAGCTGCAGACCTCTGCTCTGCGCCAGACGCTAGTGTAGTGTCACTCAAGTTCGTTGAATAGATCGTCGTGAGCGCCGACCGTTCCACAGCCCCGTCAGGGGCGCAAGATCGTAGCCCAGGGTGCCAGCCCTGAGGGAGAGCACGCTTACCCACGGCTCACGCCGTGGGCTACCTTCTTTCGCCCGCCCCGCGGGCTGACTTCATCAACGAACTTCTATTACATGACACTAGCTGCTCTTAGGGGGCGCGGCAGCCGCCGCTTCTGCGGTTGCCTGTTTCTCTAGCGCCATGGCGCGCTCGAGCAAACGTGGGAAGTCGTTGCTCAGGACTTGGCGGCAGTTCCGGCATTTCCAAAGGGTGTCTTGCGGATCCAGATAATTGAAATTGACGCAACCACAGGTGCATATCACCTGGAGTCCTGCGATGCGTCCATGAACGATTTTGACATCTTCTGGTCCAACCGGAAAGTTCATCCGTCCTCCTCCGCAGAGCCTTTAGGAATCATCCACACGACCAGCGCGCGCTCCTATTCTACATGGTCTGCAGTCGAGTCGTCGAACCAGCCCGTCAGGCGATCCCTACCTGCCATCACTTTTGCTTCTCAACGTCGTCTCTCGATTCGTAGCCCGGACAATGCAAAACAGGAAGGGAAGGATATTTGGGAAAGCTCGGGTCAATCGCGGAGCGTTGGCATTGGTAGAAGGCGGAACCGCGATCGCTACGCACCAGCCGACTCTGCTGACAGGATAAGCAGAGGCCGACGCGCTCACTTTCCGAGGAGTATGGCAACATGGAGTTGGAATCAGGGCTGGGGCGAGCTGCTGGGAATCCGCTCGCACATCACCACGCAATCCTGGTCGTCCACCTCGCGCAGGCGGACGTCGATTAGCTCGCTTTCGGAGGTCGGGATGATGCGGCCAACGTAATTGGCCTGAATGGGCAACTCCCGGTGGCCGCGGTCGATCAGAACGCACAATTCGACGCGCTGCGGCCGACCGTGCTTCAGCAGCGCATCCAGGGCCGCGCGCGTCGTGCGCCCTGTGTAAAGAACGTCGTCCACCAGAATCACGGTCTCCCCCCGCACGGAGAACTTTGCGGTGGTGGCTTGCACGACGGGCTTCTGGCTGATCTCGGAAAAATCGTCTCGGTAGAAGGTGATGTCAAGCCTCTCCACGGGCGGTGTGACTTTCTCAATATCCGCCATCTTCCGCGCCAAGCGCTCGGCCAGCGGCACGCCCCGGCGCCGGATGCCCACCAGGACCACACCTTCCAGGCCGTTATTGCGCTCCAGGATTTCGTGCGCCAGCCGGACGAGCGTCCGGTCGATCTCCGATGCCGACATCAACTGCGCTTTCTCTCGGAGAGGCGCCACACCGGCCACCTTGGTTTTGTTCATGACGGGCTCCTGTCGCGAATTATAGCATCGTAGCAACCAGCCTGCCCTGCTTCCCCGGGCACGGCGGTTCAGATCTGATTCCGGGCGCGTCGTTCCTGGTAAGCGCGGCGGAGATCGCGCACAAAGTGATCCGCCTCGCGAGTCGGCTTTGGGATGCGGAATCCATCCAGGCACTGCCGCGCGATGCGCACGGCGGACTCCAGCGACACGCGGTGCCCCGTAGTGACGTAAATCGGCTTCACGCGGTCGCGCGTGCGGAGCACTATGCCGACGGTCTCACCTTTGTCAACGAGCGGCGCGGTGGAACCGGCCCGCACTCCTGGCTCGGCGGCCTCACCGACCAGGATCGACTTCGCGCAGCCGATAGCGGGTCTGTCCAGGAGCAGCCCAAGGTGGCAGGCAATCCCAAAGCGCCGCGGGTGAGCGATGCCATGGCCGTCGACAAGGATCAAGTCCGGCTCAGTCCTGAGCTGCTCGAATGCCGCCAGCAGAACGGGGCTTTCGCGGAAAGAAAGCAGCCCCGGCACGTAGGGGAAGCGCAGCGTGCGCCGGGCCATCCGCCGCTCGACCTCTCGAAGCTGCGGAAACTGGTACACGATCACGCCGGCGAAAGCGAGGTTTGTTTCCGGGTCGAACGCCAAGTCCGCTCCCGCCACGAATTGCAGAGTTCCGAAGCGATCCTCCCTCTCCACGCGCTCACGCAAGGTCTCCTGGAGGCGCATCGCCTCCAGCGGGGTGAGGTTCCAACGGGTTCGCAATTTCGTTTTCATCGCGACGCAGGAGTGAGAGAATACCGCTATCTTGCCGGCCTGCCTACCATCGACTACGGGCACTCAAGGCCGGAAGGCTTGTCTGGCAACTGCTGGCGGCAACCCAGGAATTTGCGACGCGCCAGAGGGTCAAAGGATTCGAGCCCATGAAACACCTCAATTTCGAATTCAAGGCTCGTCTCCGCGACGAGTCACATGTCCGCGCCACCCTCAAGCGCCTCCACGCGCGCTTCCTTGGGGTGGACCACCAGATTGACACCTACTTCCACGTTCCGTCGGGACACCTAAAGGTTCGCGAAGGTCGCATCGAAAACGCCCTGATCTTCTACAAGCGGAGCAACGCCGCGCGCGCCCGGCGCTCCACGATCGACATGATGCTGTTGCCGCGCCGGAACTCGATGCGGTCGATCCTCTCACACACGCTGGGGGTTCTGGCCGTGGTGGACAAGCGCCGGGAGATCTATTTCGTCGGCAACGTCAAGATCCACCTCGACCGGGTCCGCGGCCTGGGAAAGTTCGTGGAAGTGGAAGCTATCACCAGGTCGGGTGATGTCCGCAAGGTGCGCGCCCAGGCCAGGAAGTTCCAGAAGCTCTTCGCGATCTCCTCGGCCGACATCGTCCCGTCGTCTTACTCCGACATGATCCTGCAAAAACGGGCAGCGCGCGCGTAGAGGCGGGCTCCGGCACGCGGCCCGCTCACACCGCGCATTCACGCACCCGATGCATCAAGCGATTTGCGACATCCGCATCCTGCACAGGGTGGACTTTGCACAGAACCCGCCTTCCCCTCGCTGCGACTCCAGGTTATACCCTCCTATTATGCGTGGCATCTAACGATTGTGCGCTGGGGAATGAAAATTGCTGGCCGGGCATGACCAGACCTCCGTCGCTCGTACCGACTCCGGGTTTTCCATCCCGGTCGTTCGCTGCGAGAACGGTTGCAGGCGCGCTCGCACCCTCCTATACTTCCAACCTCTTCAGGAGGCGCCACGTTGCACGAGTCGGCGCATCGGTACGCGAGGCCTCTCCTCCGATCCTGTGCAAAAGGGAGTTCAGCCCATGGAATCATCCCGCCGCAATTTCCTTCTGACGGCATTCACAGCACCGCTGGCCGCGCGCCTCGACGGTTGGGGACACGGCCGCCTGCAGGCTCTGGCGGCCGCGCTGCCCGCCGCCGGACAATTGCAGTTTGAGAATCCGCATATCATTCGCTACGACGCAAGTTGCTTCACCATCAATGGGCGCGACACTATCGTCGTCAGTGGGGCATTTCATTATCCCCGCTGTCCCAAGTCGCTTTGGAGCGATCGTCTACGGAAGTTCAAGCTGGCCGGATTCAACACGATTGAAACCTACGTATTCTGGAACTATCACGAGCCGGCAGAGGGCAAATTGAACCTGGCGCAATTCGAAGAGTTCGTCAAGCTGGTTCACCAGATGGGCTTCTTTCTGATCGTACGGCCGGGTCCCTACGTCTGCGCGGAATGGGAGCGCGGCGGATTTCCTTCCTGGATCGCTGCCAAGCGGTTCCCGCTTCGCACCCCTCACCCCGAGAGCCTCCGGACCTCCCAGCACTGGTACGAGGAGGTTCTTCCGATCATCCAAAAGCACCAGGTCATGGTGGGCGGTCCGATCATCATGGTGCAGGTTGAAAATGAGTACGACTTCAGCCCGCCTATGCCCGACGCCGACAAACGCGAGTACGTTCGCGCGCTGGCCCAGATGGTGTGGAACGCGGGCATTTCGGTGCCGGTGATCACTTGCTGGACGAAGCAGGCTCGCGAGAACACCGACCCCGATATGGCGCGCATCATGGACACCTGCAATTTCTACCCGCGCTGGAAAATCGTGGCAGAACTCACCCCGGCGCTCGAGAAACTGCGCAAGGAAGAGCCTGCCTCACCCGTGGCCATCACGGAGCTCCAGGGAGGATGGTTCAGCGAGTTCGGCGGCAAGCTCTCCGTGGATCAGGATGGCGTGGACGCCGCGCAGATCAATATGGTCACCAAGACCGCCATCGAGCTGGGGGTCACGTACTACAATTATTATATGGGCTTCGGCGGCACAAACTTCGACTGGGCCGCGAAAAGGCTCACCACCACTTACGACTACGCCGCGCCGATCAGCGAACCAGGCGGGCTCTGGGACAAGTACTACGCGGCACGCGGCATTTGCCAGTCTCTGCGGGTGTTCGGCAACGTTCTGGCCCGGGCTCAGGCCGTGGAAGGCGTGCAAAGCACGAATGCCAACGTCAGCGTGAGCGAGCGCGTGAACGGCCCAAGCGCCGTGGTCTTCGTGCGCGAGAACGCCAACGCGCCGCAGCGCTACAAGATGACGTTCACAGACCCCAACAGCCCCAGCAAGCGTAAGATCATCGCCCCTCGCGAGGGCGAATTGGAGCTCGGCGCGCGCGAGATGAAGATGCTTCCTGTACAGATTCCGATCGGTGGGGGGAAGCTGTGCTACTCGACGGCTGAAGTATTGGCCCACGGCGTCAATCTCGACCGGGACTTCTTGATCCTGTACGACGCGCCGGGGCGGGTCGCGGAAATCGGCCTCGCCACCGAGAAGGAACCCAAGCTGGAAGGCGACACGGTCTATCGGTACTGGGATCCCGAATACGAATCCTCCGTTTTTGGCGTGCAGGTTGGTAAGAACGAGAAGATGCTCCTGTACGACGAGCACCTCCAACTCCTGGTGCTACCGCGCGACAAGGCTTTGCGAACCTTCATTTGGGAGTTTCCTCCCAAGATCGTCCCCGGCTCGGAGGAGCAAAAACCTGTGGCCGCTCCCATCATAACCGACGCGTATTCCTTGGCCGGGTCGGGCACTGAAAAGAGCCGCGCCTGGGTGGACGTGGAGTTTCTTCCCGGACAGCACGAGGTCGCGGTGATGCTCCCGCCGCTTCCCGGGAAGTGCCGCGTCGATGGCATCGTGACGGATTTTCAGTACGATCGCCCCTGGCACACGGCGCGCCTCCATGTGACGACGCCGGCCGTGCCCTATTCGCCTGTCAATCTGAGTGAGGGGAATGCCTGGGTCGAGAAGTTTGATCCCGGCGCCGGCCAATGGCTGACCAGCCCGCCGCGCGCGCTCGAGGATCTCGGGCCCGTGCCTTATGGTTACGTCAAATATCGCGCGCAGTTCAACTTCGCCGGCGAGCCCAAGATGTTCATCGCAACGTTGGCCGACGACGCGAAGAAAGTGTTTGTCAACGGCAAGCTGGTTGCCGACGCCTCAAACGCCAAGAAACAAGTCGATTTCCTCCTTGCGAATTACGCCCAGCCGGGGAACAACCTTCTGGAGATTTCCTACGAGCTCTTTGGCGCTCCGAACGGTGGAGAAAACCTGGGTGAGCTGAAAGGAATCGAATCGGTCCGCATCGGCGCCGATCGCTCCTCGGCCAGGTCTCTGGAGAGTTGGCAAATCCAGCGTTTTGCCCCGCCGATGCGGGGGCGAGAGGTCGACCCGGAATTCGGCGCCTGGGCCCCCGCGTCTTTCCTGGGAGGCGCAGCAAACCAGTCGGCGGTGTCGGCCTTCACGTGGTGTCGGGCAGAGTTCGAACCCCCCACGCCTGCTGAGGGTTGGACGGTACCTTGGAAACTCGTCTTCGACGCCGACTGCGACGCTCTGATCTATCTCAATGGAAAATTCGTGGGCCGCTACGTCACCATCGGCCCCCAGAAAGAGTTCTATCTTCCCGAACCGTATCTCTCCCCGGCTGGTAGGCAGAACCTTCTCTCCTTCGTCCTTGCGTATACGGACCAGCCCCAACACTTGCGCGCGTTGCGCGTGGCGCCTTACTTGGAGTTCTCGGTCCGCCGGACGCGCGTCGAGTTCGAGTGGTGATGGGGAGAACCAGGGGGCCGGACCGGGGTACACCCCCCTCAGCCACCAGGCCGGGATCCGCCGTGTACCCTGCACCCGAGGGTCGCTGACGAAATTCCGAAGCAACAATCGTCGCAGTTGCCTGCTGAGGTAATGATCAGGGGGCTGGGAACCACTTTCATGCCGGACAAGTCTCGCATTGTGATATAATTCCCGCAATTTCCTAGGTGACGTGGAAGTCCGGAAAGGTGCTGTAACCTGGAAAGGAGGCAACTAACATGCGTGTCCGTCAGCTTAGCTATTTTCTTTCGGCTACGGCTGCTCTGCTGCTGTTCAGCGTGCAGCCCCTTATGGCACAGAGAGGCAGGCTGGTCGTCCGCGTCGTACCCCGCGAGACGTACATCTTCGCAGACGGCATTCCCGTCGTCGATGCGAACCACCATTTCGTCGTACTTGATGCCGGAGAGCATAAGATCGATTTGTACAATTACGGCTATAAACCGGCGTCTCGCAACGTCACGATCGCGGCTGGCAAGACCACCATCCTGGATCTCACGATGGAGCCAATCCCCGCAACCGTTTCGGGGCCGTGGGGTTGTATTACGCTTGAGGGCGCCGACCGTGCCGCGGTGCTTTTGAACGGCAAAGACCCTGCCTTCTTTGTCGGGCATGGCGACGAATTCAACAACGAATGGGTTTGGAAGCAGGAACTGATCGTGCCCCCGGGGAAATATGATTTGACCGTGCTGTACGATGAGGAGGATGCTTGGTCGACCAGCGTGGATGTTCCGGCCGACCAGCGCGTCGTGGTCGACGCTTACAAAGGGGTTCGCAAGACCGTGGCCTGGAAGCGCGGGGCGCAGTCACTGCCGCGCTTCAAAGCCGGCACCGCCAGCGCCCAAGTGGCGATTCAGAAGGTTACGGGTCAGTTCTCCGCCGGTCCGACTCAAATCAACTGCGGCGACTCAGCCCGCTTGACGTGGTCCTCTGATGGCGCGGTGAAGAACGAGATCAGTGGTGTGGGTCCAGTCGGCGCTTCCGGCGACCAGACGGTCCAGCTTAAGCAGACCACTGGTTACAAGTTCACCGCCGCCGGCCCCGGTGGAGTTTACACCTCCGACGCCACGGTGAACGTGAATTCAGCCATTCAAGCTTTGCTGAACGTGTCGCCGGCGGAGGTCCGTTACCACAAGATCGGCGACAAAGTTGACCAACAGGGCAGCGCCACGGTGACGTGGTCTGCCGGGAACGCGAGCACTGCCTCGGTTGATCCCTTCGGTTCCGTGGGGACGAGTGGCAATCGCACGGTTACGGTCACGCCCACCAAGACCGCGCTGGGACCGATCGATGAGACGGTCACTTACACGCTCCACGCCAGCAACGCCTGTGGGGGAGCGGAGACGCGCACTGCGGCCTTGCACATTGTGGGCTCGATCGATGTGCTGCAGGCGGCGGTGAGCGAAACCACGCTCGAAACCAAGCTCACGTTCAACAGCATTTACTTCCCCTATAACCTGCCCACCAAGGCGAATCCCGAAGGCGGCCTTGTTCCCAGCCAGGGAAAGCGTCTCGACGACCTTGCTACCGATTTCAAACAGTACCTGGAGTTTCGTCCTGAAGCGCACTTGATCCTGGGAGCGCACGCTGACGTGCGCGGCACCTCCGAGTACAACAAGGTGTTGTCACAACGCCGTGCCGATCGGGTGAAGAGCTATCTGATCGACCATGGCGTTCCTGTCGCCAACCTTGAGACGCAGGCTTTCGGAAAGGAACAGAACCTCACCAACAAAGAGGTTCTCGAACTGAACGAGCAGAACCCGAACATCACCCCTGAAGATCGGCAGCGCGTCGCACGCGCTATCGTTGCCTTCCGGATGGCCAACAACCGTCGCGTGGACGTTCGCCTCAGTACGACCGGTCAGACCTCAATCCGCTTCTTCCCCTATAACTCAGAGGATCTGAAGGTGCTGCTGGGAGAACCGAAGCCCGCTGCCAAGCAGCCGGCCAAGAAGGCGCCGGCGAAGAAGTAATCTTGCGAAGCATCGCCGAGGCCGCCCAGGCGGCCTCGGCGAGCACGGCTCGTCGAGGAAACCCCCGCGGCCGGATGCACCTCTGCGCCGGCCGTCTGAGCCGGCATTGCGGGGATCGGAAGGGCGGGACGGCCATGCCGACCCACCTTCCCCCTGCCCCCTTACTCCGACCCTCTCCCCCCGCGCAGGGCGGGACGGAAGGATGGGAACGTGTGAGGGAGCCCTGCTCCCCGGGACGGGGCTGACCCCGTCCTTCGGTGCGCACCATGACGCCTTGCTCCGCAAGCAAAAACAAGTTGATTCCGGCTGGCGTGTCCATGGGTTCAACCGGAAACGCTACGACGCGGACCAAACTGCGTCGCTAAGACGCCCTGCCTTTCACGCCTTGCGAATCGCGGTGGCTGAGTGCTTGGTTTTACTTGCCAACCCTCCCGCTTCAATGCTAAGTGAATAGGTTTCGGCACTATCGTTGGGAATCTCACCCATGAACGCTTCGCCTCGAATCCGCTTCTCTGAATCCGCGGACCCGCCCCACAAGAGTCGTTCCCTTGGCCTGGGCGTGATCGGGCTGGGGACTGTCGGCACAGGCACACTGAAAGTTCTGGTCGAGCATCAGCGCGAAATCCAGCGGCGGCTGGGATGCAGACTGCAGCTCAAGGTCATTTGCTCGCGCAGCGTGCAGAGGCGCGATCTCTCCTGGCTGCGCCAACCCGTGAAAATCACTTCCGACTGGAAGCAGGTTATCCGTGACCCGGAAGTTGACATCGTCGTCGAGCTGGTGGGTGTTCTCCCCACCGCGCGTGCCATCGCTTTTGCCGCGCTCGACGCGGGCAAACACCTGGTGACGGCCAACAAGCAAGTCGTGGCCGAGTACGGCGTGGAGCTTGTCGAGCTCAGCCGCGCGCGCCACGTGGGCCTGGGTATCGAAGCCTGCGTCGCCGGCGGCACGCCCGTGCTGCACGCAGTCCGCGAGGGGTTGGCGGGAGAAAACTTCACCGCTGTCTACGGCATCCTGAACGGCACTACCAATTACATCTTGACGGAGATGGAGAGCCGCGGCTGCTCGTTCGCCGAGGCCCTCGCCGAGGCGCAGCAAGAAGGCTACGCCGAACCGGACCCGACCTTCGACGTCGAAGGCTATGATGCGCGCTATAAGATCGCCATCCTGGCCATGATGTGCTTCGGCCAAGCCGTGCGCGTCCGCGAGATTCCCGTCGAGGGCATCACGCGTATCGACCAGGTGGATCTCGCCTACGCGCGTGGGCTGAACCACACCCTCCGGCTGATCGCCGGCGCCCGGCGTCGGACGAGCGGCCGCATCGAAATCTTCGTCCGCCCCATGATGATCCCCACGGCCTCGAGCCTGGCCGGCGTGCTGGGCGCGACCAACGGTGTGCTGCTGGTGGGCAACAAGGGCGGCAACACCAGCATTACCGGACGCGGCGCGGGCGGCGAGCCCACGGGCGTCGCCGTGCTCTCCGACGTGGTCCAGATCGCGCGCTCCATCACTGCCGGCAGCTCGCCCTCAACGCCCTTCGGATACGAGAGCTGGCATCCAGCCAGGATTGCGGCGCCGGATGAGAACGTCGTCGCCTCCTACATGCGCATGGTGGTACGCGACCGGCCCGGCATCCTCGGGCGCGTCTGCACGATCCTGGGACGACACCACATCAACATCGGCTCCGTTCTGCAAGAACGCGGCAGCATCAAGAACCACCTGCCCTTCGTCATGACCCTCGAGCCCACCCAGGAGAGGCGCGTGGCCCGCGCCGTCCGGGAGATCGCCCGCCTGCCTTTCCTGGCCGAGCGTCCCCTGGTCCTGCCCTTCGCCGAGCTGCCCTGACCCGTGCACATTCTCCTTTTGCCGCGGGCTTCTGTAGGCGAGGGGCTCGCGCGTCGTTCGGGAGCGGCGAGCCTCGTGCCCACCCGGCGCAGGATCGCGCTATGATGGTTTTCTTCTTCTCGCGGGACCCATCGCGCCGGGGCTCGGATCGATCGTTGCAGCGGATCGAGTGGGGGTGCTGGGGGTGAGAATGAAAGACCTGATTCGAATTCACTTGGCCGGATTCATCGCGATTATCCTGCTCGGCATCCATCCCGCGCAGGCGCAAACCTACAACCTAATGCCGCAGCCGGCGGAGTTGACGCCGGGCTCGGGCCGGCTGGTGGTCGACGGCAGTTTCCGCGTCGCGCTCGAGGGGTATCAGGAGCCGCGTCTGGAGGCCGCTGCGGCGCGCCTTATCCGGCGCCTCGCCAACGAGACCGCCATTCCCGTGAGCGACGTGCTGGAAAAGGATCCCCGCAAAGCGACGCTGGTGATTCACTGCGATCATGCCGGGGAGGAGGTTCAGTCGATAAGGGAAGATGAATCCTACCGACTCGACGTCACGACCCAACAGGCTCGCCTCACCGCTCCCACCCCAGTCGGTGCACTGCGGGGTATGGAGACCTTCCTGCAGCTCGTCGCACTCGATTCGCAGGGATTCGGCGCGCCGGCCGTGCGCATCGTGGACCGCCCACGCTTTCGATGGCGCGGCTTGATGATCGACGTGGCCCGTCATTGGATGCCGGAAGACGTCGTGAAGCGCAACGTCGACGCCATGGCCGCCGTAAAGCTCAACGTGCTTCACCTTCACCTCGCTGACGACCAGGGCTTTCGCATCGAGAGCAAGAAATTTCCTAAGCTTCAGGAGATGGGCTCGGACGGCCACTATTACACACAGGCCCAAATGACCGAATTGATCGCCTACTCGCGCGACCGCGGCATTCGCATTGTCCCGGAAATCGACATGCCCGGCCACGTCACGAGTTGGTGCGTGGGGTATCCGGAACTCGCCAGCGGCCTCGGCCCGTATCAGATCGAACGCAAGTGGGGCATCTTCGATCCCACCCTGGACCCGACGCGCGAAACCACCTACACCTTTCTCGACGGTCTGATCGGCGAGCTGGCTGTACTCTTCCCCGATGAGTACTTCCACGTCGGAGGCGACGAAGTCAACGGCAAGCAATGGGACACGGACCCCCAGATCGTGGCTTTCAAGAAAGCGCAGGGGATAAAAGACGACGCTGGTTTGCAGCTTTACTTCAACCGCCACCTGCTGCCTATTGTCCAGAGGCACGGCAAGAAAATGATTGGATGGGACGAAATTTTCCATCCCGACCTTCCCAAGGATATTGTCGTGCACTCTTGGCGCGGGGCGGAGTCTCTGGCGCAGGCGGCGCGACTGGGTTACATGAGTATTCTTTCCAACGGGTACTACCTCGACTTCGCATTGGCGCCGGCTAGCTACTACCAAGTCGATCCCCTGGCAGGCGCCGCGGCAAACCTTACCCCCGAGCAGGCGTCGCGCATCCTGGGTGGAGAGGCTTGTATGTGGAGCGAGTTGGTGACGCCGGAAACCGTCGACTCACGCATCTGGCCCAGCACCGCCGCCATCGCCGAAAAGTTCTGGTCTCCGCAGGACGTGAAGGACGTCGATTCCATGTATCGCCGGCTCGAGGTCGTCAGCCGGCAACTTGACTGGGTGGGCGTGACGCACCACTCCAGCTACCCGTTAATGCTCTCCCGGCTGGTGGGGATGCACTCACCGGAGGCGCTTGAAACGCTGGCTGACGTGGTAGAGCCCGTCAAGGTCTACGCGCGGGAGGACTCCCGCGAATACACCAGTTTCACGCCGCTCAACCGCCTGGTCGACGCCGCGCGGCCGGAAAGTGAGAAGGCGCGGATTTTTGCCGGGATGGTAGACCACCTGAGCGCCAACCGGCAGATGGTGCACAAGCAACTCCTCGCTTGGCGCGACAGTCGCGAAAAGCTGCTTCCCCTCCTGCCGCAGTCCGCGCTTCTCGTGGAAGTTATCCCTTTGGCAGAAGACCTGTCCCTTGTGGCGCGGGCCGGGCTCGAAGCCTTGAACTACCTCGACGCCGGGAAGCCTGCTCCCGAATCCTGGGCCAAGGAGCAGCTTACCCTGCTGGATCTGGCGGCCAAACCCCGTGCGGAACTTCTGCTGATGATTGTGCCGCCGGTCCGCAAGCTCGTCGAGGCAGCGCAGAAAGGGTCTCTGTAGTGCTTGCCCGCAAGATACACCATTTCAGAGGTAGCGGAGCACTCCGTCCCGCTCGGCGGGAGGAGGACCGAGCCTTCTTCTACAAAAAAACCATTTCAAGTAGAATGCCCTTAACTGGAGACGAAATGGACGGAATTGGTCTTACCCGATGGTTAAAGTTGATTTGCCTTTGGGCAGTTGTCTGCGTTGTTCTGGTCACTCCGGGGGCGTGTGAGGAGGCCAACGAAATCCCCCTCTGGGCCTTGGGAGCTCCGGAGGCCAAGGGCTCTCAGCCGGCTGATCGTCCGACGATGCTCCTCTATCTGCCTTCGTCGCAGAAGCCCACCCCGGCGGTGGTCGTCTGTCCGGGCGGTGGCTACACGGTTTTGGCGATAGATCACGAAGGTCGCCAGGTGGCGGAATGGTTGAACAATCTGGGGATCGCGGCTTTTGTTTTGAAGTACCGCATCGCACCGCACTACCACTATCCTGTACCGCTTCTCGACGCGCAGCGCGCGCTGCGCTACGTTCGTGCCAACGCCAGACTTTACAATTTGGTTCCGAATCAGGTCGGGATTATGGGCTTTTCCGCGGGGGGGCATCTGGCGGCCATGGCGGCGACACACTTCGACGAAGGCAAAGCGTCTGCTGGCGATGCTATCGACCGCGTCAGCTCGCGTCCGGACTTCCTGGTGTTGGCGTATCCCGTAATCTCCTGTAGCGCGCCCTATTCGCACGCGTGGTCGTGCAAGCAATTGCTGGGAGATCATCCCGATCCGAAGCTGGCGGAGCTGGTATCGAACGAGAAGCAGGTGACCCCGCAAACGCCGCCCACGTTTCTGTTCCACACCAACGACGATGACGGAGTTTCGCCCGAAAACAGCCTCGCCTTTTTCACGGCCCTGCGCAAAGCGGGCGTTCCGGCGGAGCTCCACATCTACGAACACGGCAGGCACGGTGTGGGCCTCGCGCCGGATGATCCCGTGCTCTCTTCCTGGCCGAAGCGATTGGCGGACTGGTTCCGAGTGCGCGGGCTGCTCCCCAAGAACCCGCTGCCCGAGGACGCCCTCAAGAAGCCCCCAGCCGGGCCATCAGGCGGCGCCGGGACACGGCTTGGCGGGCGCCCCGGGGATCTGGCTCCCGTCAGCTCTGGGCGCAAATCCGGGAGATGACCTTACGGAGGCCTTCTTCGAAACTTCCCGGCGGGGGCAGAAGGCTCAAGACGAGGAAACCTTCGGAGGGAAAATCATAGAAGTGCCCCGGATGCACCAGCACACTCTCTTGGGTGAGTAATTCCACCGCCCAATCCTCGTCACTGCGCGTGGAGGGAACCCGCAGGATGGTGTACCATCCGCCTTCCACCTTCAGCCTGTTCACGGGCAGGCCAGCCTGCGCAGGCAGGCCGCGAGCGAGCAGTGCATCGAGCTTGCGTAGATTTACTTGCACCCGCTCTAGAATCTGCGATTGGATCGCGTGCCGCTGGGCGAGCCATCGGGGGGTGGCGAGGGCCACGGGCGCGCTGACGGAAAGGTAAGTGTCCGCGATCACTTCCAAGCGCGCCTGCGCGTCCCTCCGCGGTTCTTGCGGCCCATTCACGACAATCCAGGCAAGCTTCATCTGCGGCAGAGCCAAGATCTTCGACAGCCCGCTGAGCGTGAAGGTCAGTGCGTCGGAGACCTGGGCGTGGCTCACGACTCGGTCCTGGTCCGCAGTGAGGGCATAATCGGCAAAGACTTCGTCGGCGATGAGGGCCGCTTGTGAGCGGCAACAGATTTCCATGATCCGCGCCAGCTCGGGTTTTTGAACGTAGGAGCCCGTGGGATTGTTGGGGTGGACGACCAGCACGGCGGGGCAGCGCGATTCCGCTCGCGACACGAGCGCGTCGAGATCCACCTGCCAGCCCCCGTCGTAAACCAGCGGGTAAGGGAGAATTTTGACATCATTCAGTCCACCCAGAAAATCGAAGAGCGGATAACTCGGCTGTGGCGCCAGGATGCTGTCACCGGGGTTCGCCAGGAGCCGGAACACGAACGAGTACGCTTCGCTGGTGCTCGTGGTCAGAAAGATTTGGTCAGGGTCAAGCTGGATTCCGCGCTCGGAGTAATACTGCGCGACCGCTTCCCGCGCCGTGAGCAGGCCGCGCGGGTCCGGCTGGTAAGTGAGCGCGCGGCGATCGCCGAGCGGGGCAAGAATCTCTTCGGCATCAATCGTGAACCCGCACCGCGTGGGGTTCGATTCCGTCAGGTCCAGGATCGGCACGCCTCGCTCGCGGCGCTCGTGCACGAGTTCGGAAAGACGATTAGGATAAAGCGGCCAGCCGGTGCGAGATGAGAACAGCATTTAGATTCCAGTTTGTACTCGGAGAGGATGCGTGCTTACCGATGCACGCGTCCTCCTCCACGCGCGGCGCCGGTGCAGGAGCGCACCCTCGCGGCGCTCCCACGCAGGTGGTGGGCGCGCGCTCTGCGCTCCCGCGTGCTGCGAATCCGCGCCAAGCAGCCGCACAACCACACCTTCAGCAGTATATCCCTGGCGCCACTCGGTCGCCCTTCCTCCTTTTCCCTCGCTGCGGCAGGACAAACGACAAAATGTCTATTGCATCCGGGCAGGTTTTCCGCGACGATGGTCTTGTAGACGCTACTCGCTAGCGCGGGGCTTTTTTCTTCAAATTGAGCTGGAAGTCGCTGGCGTTCCCTTCGGGTGGGGAACCTTCTCCAAGGTGAGGACTTATACCGCTGGGGATCACGCTCGCGGTGATCACCGTCACCTTGCCTTCCGGTTGTTTCGTCGTCCTCGCGGACGGGCGAGCTGAGCACGATCGCGAGTCGCGCGATGCCGGCGACCATCGAGCCGGTCGCGCCGCGGGAATCGGAAGACGGAAAACACCAACCCGTGGTCCACAAATAAGGATCTAGGAATTAGGATTCAGGGCGACGGGAGCAGATTTAACCTGGGCGCTGATCGCTGATGGCTGACGGTTCGCAAGAGCAAGGCAAAGGGCAAATGTCAAAGGGCAAAAGTGCAGTTCAATCACCCGATGGCCCTGCCCTGCCTGCGGTAGGCAGCCTGCGCAGGCAGGCCGATGACCAGATCACCAGATTGCGCTGTTCCGGCGTGAGTGCCGGGAATTCCAGAGGAAAGAAACAGCAAGGCGATCGCTGGCCGCTGGTCGCTAAGTGCTGATTGCTTTTCACTGACGACTGAAGAATGATAACGGAAGACTGATAACGGAAAGGGACCCCCCAATGCAACGATCAGAAAAGAACCCCTGGCTTCATCGTTACGCGAACTTCGTCGCGTTCTGCACGTTTCTTCTCATCATTGCGGGCGCTCTGGTGACCGGCAACGACGCCGGCCTTTCGGTGCCCGACTGGCCCACTTCCTTCGGCAGTTTCCGCATGCCCCGCATGGTGGGAGGGGTGAAGTTCGAGCACGGCCATCGCCTGATTGCTGGAATCGTCGGCATGCTTACCATTCTTCTGGCCATCGGGCTCTGGCGGAAGGATTCGCGTCGCTGGGTTCGCTGGGTGGGCTTCGCGGCGGTGATGGCGGTGGTCGCGCAGGCGGTCCTGGGCGGCGTCACCGTGCTGTTTCATCTGCCCGTGGCGATTTCCGCCGCGCATGCAACCCTGGCGCAGGTTTTCTTCTGCCTCGCCGCCAGCCTGGCTTTCTTCACCCGCGCCGACTGGCGCTGGGAGGAGGCCAAACTACACGACACGTTTTCTCCCTCGCTCCAGCATCTGACGGTGGCCGCGACCGGCGCCATCCTTGTGCAGTTGGTTCTGGGCGCCGTGTATCGTCATTCGGGATTTGGAATCGCCCCGCACGTGGTGGGCGCCTGCGTGGTCACCTTGCTGGTGGCGTGGGTCGTCTCGAGAGTTCTGACGCTCTTCGCGAAGCAGCCTGCGTTGCTGCGGCCCGCGCTGCTCCTGGCGGGATTGCTGCTGGCGCAGATCTTTCTCGGCACGGGCTCCTACTTGATGAAAATGGGGGCGCGCGGGGCTTCGCAGCCGCTGCCGCCCGTGGTGGACATCACGACCACGCACGTGGCTGTGGGAGCGCTGGTACTGGTGACGAGCCTGTATCTCACTTACCAGACGCATCGATTCCTGGAGACTCCGAAGGAAGAAATGAAGATTGCTTCGGCGCCTCATCAGGCAACCACATGACACTTGGCAGGACGAATTCCGAACCCGCGGCCGCTGCTCTGCGGCGGCCCGCACGCCCAGCGTGGCTCGTCCACCTGGCGGATTACTGGACGCTGACCAAGCCGGAGGTCAACTTCCTGGTGCTGGTGAGCGCTTTGGTGGGGTTTTACCTCGCCGCCCAGGGCGCTGTGAATGGCTGGCTGCTCTTCCACACACTGATGGGAACGTTGCTCGTGGCCAGCGGCACGGGCACGCTGAATCAGTTTCTCGAGCGCCACACCGACGCCTTTATGCGCCGCACGGCGAACCGGCCGTTGCCGGCGGGACGGCTGGCGCCCGCAGAAGCCTTCTGGTTCGGAATTCTCCTTTCCATCGCCGGCGGTGCGGAACTCTGGATCGCCGCGAATCCGCTCACCAGCGCGCTGGCGCTCGCGACGCTCGCCACCTATCTGGTCCTCTACACGCCGCTCAAGCGGCAGACGCCGCTTTGCACGCTGGTGGGCGCGATTCCCGGAGCCATGCCGCCGCTCATTGGCTGGGCCGCGGTCCGCAACGACCTCGGCGCCGAAGCCTGGGTGCTCTACGCGATCCTCTTCTTGTGGCAGTTCCCGCACCTGCTGGCGATCGCCTGGATGTATCGCGAAGACTACGCCCGCGCGGGTCTGCAGATGCTGCCCCGCCGTGATCGCGACGGCCGTGCCACCGTGCGGCGGATCCTGGGCTGCACGCTTGCGCTCCTGCCCGTGAGCTTGATTCCGGCTTTCACCGGCCACGCGGGATGGCTTTATCTGGTGGGCGCAGGAACTCTCGGTGCGGGGTTATTGTATTGCGGCGCGCGCATGGCGGCCTCGCGCACGAACGCCCTCGCCAAGCAGTTGCTCATGGCGTCGATTGTCTATTTGCCGCTGGTCTTTGCGCTCTTGATGTTCGACCGGACGTGGCAGTGACAGCTTGTTGAAACACGTTCCGAGGATGTCATCCTGAGCGAGCGCAGCGAGCGAAGAATCCCCGCATTTCGTCGTAGAACTGCAGAGGCCCTTCGCCCACAGAACGGGCTCAGGGTGGCAGTTTGGCATGAGAACGCTGCAGGTCCCACATGATCCCCTATCTTCCCGCGGTTGATGCCACGCTCAATGCCGCGAGCGCCGTGCTGCTCGCCTCCGGCTTCTTTTTCATTCGACGCAAAAACATCCGGGCACACAAGGCCTGCATGCTCTCGGCCTTTGCGACCTCGGTGCTTTTCCTCGCCTGCTACCTCACTTACCACTACTTCCACGGTGTCACACGTTTCCCAGGGCACGGTTTCGTCCGCAGCTTTTACCTCACGCTGCTCGGCTCGCACACGGTCCTGGCTATGGTCATTGTTCCCCTGGTGCTCACCACCCTCTATCGCGCCTTGCGCCAGCGCTTCGACCAGCACCGACGCATTGCCCGCTGGACCCTGCCGCTGTGGCTCTACGTCTCCGTCACCGGCGTGGCGGTGTACTGGATGCTTTATCACTGAAGGACAGTTGAAAGTTGAAGGTTGAAGGTCGAAGGCAAAAAGTGCTAGCCAGCGAGCGCCTTATGCGAGTCCCGACACCGTCGGGATAGGCGGCGAGCGTGTTGTGTGAGGCCCGACGATTTCGGGCGGAGACCCGTTGCGCTCGCCACGGCCGCTTTGAAGAAGATCCAGGGCAGCGTAGTAGGGTCGGATCGATTTGTCGATCCCGTTGGTGGTTTTGAGTAACTGGCTGGAGCAGGTATATACTTGTGGCCATGGAGAGAATCAGAATCGAGCAGCACAGTTTTACGGGGATCCTGTGGTTCGGGGCATGGCTCTTCACCATCGGGTTTCTTCACCTGACTTTTTGGAAGGGTGTCCTCGCGATTGTGTTGTGGCCGTACTATCTTGGTGCGACGTTCAGCTCGCTGTGGCACTAATCCCAATCGGCTATTTCACGGAAATGAAGGACACGACCCTGGTGATTCCCTCGGTCGCCCGCCATTAACATGGGCGGACTTTCAGCCCGCCATCAAGAGTGGCGGACCTTCGGCCGCGGCGACTCGTCGCTAATCAAAGATAGGCTATCCACATAGTATCATGCAGGTATGAAGCGCGTCCGCACGCCTCGTGCTGAGATCCTGCGACGGTATCGCGCTTGTTACCGGAAGCTGGGTAGACCGCCGGGCACGCGTTTGTTCCGCACGATGGCGGGGGTCCGTGCCGCAGACGTTCACTTCTATTGGCCCAAGATCGCGGACTTGACCCGAGAGGTAGGCGGCACGCCCAGCGTGCTTGTCGGGCCCATGACGGAGGACCTGCTGTTCCGCGACTACGCTCGGGTTTGCCTGCATCTCGGAAAGATTCCGAGCACAAGCGAACTTCGCAAGGCCACGCGCGAGCTCGGAACGCGCACGCACATTGTGTTTGCGAAGTTCGGCTGTATTTCCGAGTTCGACAGGCGCTTTCTCGAGTGGCTCATTAACGGTCCCGAGGAGTTCAAGTCGATTATATCGATGCCGGGTTGGCAGCGGAAAGGACGGCGGACTCTCAAGGCGTACCTCTCACCCCCGCCTGTATTCGCGTCTCGTCCCTTTTTGCCCGCGGGGCTTCAAGACCTGGAGGCGCTGGCCCGTGGCGAAGATCTGCTCCCGGATTCGAGCGACGAATGGGCCAACCAAGTCTTCGAGCACAGGTGCGGTGACGCCTTCCGCACACTGGGCTTCGAAGTCGAACAGTCCGGACCAGGTACCGGCGCGGAGCCTGACCTCGCCGTCCTGACTCGACCCTTCAACGTCGCCTTGGCCCGACCGAGCGGCTACGCTGTCCTCCTCGACGCCAAGCTGCGCAAAGGGGATTACGTGCTTCCCACGGGCGACCGGGCGCTGTACGAATGCGTCAGGAACCACACATTTGGGCCCAAGCGGGTTGGCATCGAAAAGACTTATCTTGCCGTCATCGGCCCCGGCCTCCGCGAGACGGACCTGGAAAAGCTCGCTGAGTATCTTCGCGGGTCCGAAGTCCGTGGAATCACGCTGCTTTCTGCAGCCGCTCTGATGCGCATCGTTGAAGATAGCATTCGCAAGCGCGAATCCTTCACACTGGCAGAGTTCGAGAAGACACTGGTCGGGACCAGGATCGTCGCATCCTGATCAGTAGGGCCGGGGCTGCCGGAACCCCCAGTCCTTGCCACGCGCTGTTCCTCATTGATTCACCGGCTGCAACAGGCGCTCGTAATTCAGCTTATAGAACGGGTCCTTTGGGTCAATCATGTAAGCCGCACGGAATTCCTCGAAAGCTTCCCGCAGGTTGGCTTTCTTTTCCAGTGCGAGGCGGAGGCCGAAGTGCGCCAAATCATAACTGGGGTTAAGACGTAGCGCCTCGCGAAATTGTGCGATAGCTCCGCCCCAGTCGCCCTTCTTTCCGAGCGCGAGGCCGAGGCTGGCATGCGCCTTGTCATTATTGGGGTTCAAGCGTAGCGCTTCGCGTTCTTCCGCGATCATACCATGCCAGTCACCCTTGGTTCCGAGTGCGAGGCCGAGGTAGGCGTGCGCCGACTCATTCTTGGGGTTCAAGCGCAGGGCTTCGCGTTCTTCCGCGATCATTCCGTGCCAGTCGCCCTTCTTTCCGAGCGCGGCGCCGAGGCTGGCATGCGCCTTGTCATTATTGGGGTTCAAGCGCAGCGCCTCGCGATACTCCGCAATCGCACCGTCCCAGTCGCCCTTCTTTCCGAGCGCGAGGCCGAGGTTCGTGTGCGCCGTGTCATTATTGGGGTTCAAGCGCAGCGCCTCGCGGTATTCCGCAATCGCACCGTCCCAGTCGCTCTTCTTTCCGAGCGTGAGGCCGAGGTAGGCGTGCGCCGACTCATTATTGGGGTTCAAGCGTAGCGCTTCGCGTTCTTCCGCGATCATTCCATCCCAGTCACCCTTGTTTCCGAGCGCGAGGCCGAGGTAGGCGTGTGCCTTGTCATTATTGGGGTTCAAGCGCAAGGCTTCGCGTTCTTCCGCGATCATTCCATCCCAGTCACCCTTGTTTCCGAGCGCGAGGCCGAGGTAGGCGTGCGCCGACTCATTCTTGGGGTTCAAGCGCAGGGCTTTGCGTTCTTCCGCGATCATTCCATGCCAGTCACCCTTGTTTCCGAGCGCGAGGCCGAGGTACGTGTGGGCCGACTCATTCTTGGGGTTCAAGCGCAGGGCTCGGCGTTCTTCCGCGATCATTCCATCCCAGTCGCCCTTCTTTCCGAGCGCGGCGCCGAGGCTGGCATGCGCCGTGTCATTATTGGGGTTCAAGCGTAGCGCTTCGCGTTCTTCGGCGATCATTCCATGCCAGTCACCCTTGTTTCCGAGCGCGAGGCCGAGGTAGGCGTGCGCCGACTCATTATTGGGGTTCAAGCGCAGGGCTTCGCGTTCTTCCGCGATCATTCCATGCCAGTCACCCTTGTTTCCGAGCGCGAGCCCGAGGCTGGCATGCGCCTTGTCATTATTGGGGTTCAAACGTAGCGCCTCGCGATACTCCACAATCGCACCGTCCCAGTCGCCCTTGTTTCCGAGCGCGAGGCCGAGGTAGGCGTGCGCCGACTCATTATTGGGGTTCAAGCGTAGCACCTCCCGGTATTCCGCAATCGCAAAGGCCCAGTCGCCTCTGTCTCTGAGCGCATTGCCTAAGCTGTAATCTCAGATTGCCCTGTTAAGGAATTCTCATTTTATCTGGTGGGAGGAGTTTGACAATGGGTCGATGGTACCATCGATATGGCACAACGGCTAGTCTACTAGCGGCACTCTAGGGTGCTATTTCATGGCGGGACCCCCACGACGACGCTGTCACGGAGAAGTGTAAGCCGGAAATTGCGTATTCAAGCCCGCTTTCGCCCAGGATCCTGTGCCCGCGGCCCTGTCGAGGCAAGCTTGAACCCGCACGGCGCCCTTGGGTTGCCAGCGCTGCTCGTCTTGTTCCCTCCGACGGCTTCGGGAGCTTATTTGCCGCCTCCAACCTACCCCGCCGCGGACCGGTCAAGTGCTGCCCGATGGGTTAGCTGAATCCGGGGAGTCCGTCCAACTCACGGACCAGAATCAGGCCGCCGTCGGAAGTGACACGGGAACCCTGGAAATCGACCTTGAGAGAGGCGTTGAAGGGGAGCTGAAAGGGCTGATTTTGGAGCTCACCCATTGGGTACTGACCTCCCGAGCGCCTTCATCGCACCGTCAAAGTCAAGGTGACGTTATGGGTCAAGGTGGAGGGCCCCGAAGTGGAGGTGCCTGTCACAGTCAAGGTGTAGGTGCCCGGCGGCGTGCCCAGATTGTGCATGCCCCCGCCCCCCGCCCACAAGGCCACGGAACCCATGACACATGCGGACCCTAAGCGCAAACGAAGCCGCGTCGCTTTTGCGACGCCCAGACCCGCGAGCAACAATAACAGGACCAGTGGGGCAACGCGCTCTGCGCCTTCCCGGAATTTGGGCGGTTCCGGCCAGCGGGGCGGCGCCAAAGTAGAGGCAGTGGTCGTCACTGTTGCCGTAGCGGTGGCAGCGACGGACCCGGTAGGAGATACCGAAGCCGGAGGAAGGGTGCAACTAGCAAGTGACGGTGCGCCTCTGCAAGCAAGAACTACCGCTTGGTTGAATCCGCCAACGGAGGTGACTGTGAGAGTATAGGTGACGGTTTGCCCGGCCGCGACACTCGCTGAATTGGGCGAGACAGAAAGGGAAAAGTCGGATCCCGAGCTGGCCAGTAGCCCGAACACACCGACGCCGTTCGTCGTTCCCACGTACACCCGCCCGTTGGCTAGCGTCGGCGTAATGAACTTATTGCCCGTCCCGAATTGGTCCCGCGTACCAGCCTGGTTACTGTTATAAAGCTCCTGCGATAAGTCCGAAGCATCGTAGGCATGGAGCACGGCGGGATCCGTGTTTTCCACCGCCCATACAATGGCGTTGTTCATGCCATTCGCAGAGATACTGGGAGTTGTGCCCGGATAGGTGAAGGTGATGCCGGTCTGGGACACCGAACTCGCTTGGAGTTGACCGTTCGTAAACTGAAAGGCTCGGAGCGAATCCCCGACCACGCCGTAGTAGATTCGGTTGTTGAAGAAGGCGGGCATGCCGAACTCCTGCCCACCCAGGGCGGACGGGAGTTCCTGGTAAATGTTGTTGGTATTCGGATCGAACTTCCCCATGTTGTCGCGGTCTACGAGATAAATGTTCTGGTCCTTCCCCGCTCCCACGGCCAAGTGCCTGGTCACACCACGAGAATCGACCATGTCTGGTAAAACCAACGCCCCGCCAGACCCGAGATCCAAGTCGGCATTGGATTCCGCAACGGTGTTCGACATATTGAAGTAGTCTGCCACGGCCAGAGTATTGTTCGCGGTTGAGAGCTTCACAAAGGCGTTCCCGTAGTCCCCCAGCGCAGGGAAGCCCTGCGCGTTAAGCATTGTGTCGAACGTGCCATTCGCCGCAAGAAAGTAGATGTTCCCACTAGCATCCGCCGCGGGACCCGCGCCGCTGGCCCACACCGCACCCTCGTTGCCGTTGGGAGTGATGTTCAGCACGCTGACCTGCGCCAACGTCCTTGCGTTGTAGCTGATAATCCATCCGGTATATGGGCGGATATCGCAGTGTGAGGACCAAAAGGTGTAGACCAAGCCGTTGAGAAGCAGGAGACCCGGGCGCTCCTTGTACTGCCCGGCGTCGAAGATGACGTTGCCTCCACTGCTGTTATCGCCCGTGCCCGGATACGTTGCCCGGACCTCCACCGGACCGCCGAACTCTTCATGTCCGGTTGTGAGCTCCAAGGCGTGCAGGCGTTGATGATAGTGGCCGGACGCGTCCTTGCTCATGGCCACCACATAGATCGTTCCGCTCAGGCCAATCGATCGGTCAATGACGGGCGTGGCCGTGATGCCGATTTCAGGTGTGACTTGGCCGCACCCCCGGTCATCGGAGGGCGTTTCACCTGCCATCACGACCGAGACCTGCCAGAAAGGTGTGCCGTCGCTGGCATCGAAGGCGTATACACTGTCGTGCTCCGTTGCCACCACGAGAACGTTGCGAGTGCCGTTGCCGGGAAGAGTCACGCTGGACACATACAGCGGCTGGGCATCCACCTTGCCATCCACGGAGAGAACAAAAAGTCTTCCAAATGAGCTGGAGTTGACGTTGCCCACTGTGAGCGTGGTTTCGTTGGAGTCGAATCCGGTGCGCGCAACGTCGTTATGATAGGTCAGGACATCCTGTGCAGGCGAAAACGAAGCGAATGAAAGCGCCAATAACAGCGAGCAGATACACCCCAGCCGTGAAAGCGCCAAACGTAGAGCACCCGCGCCCGTGCGGTTACCCGGTTGCATCGAGTGGCCCCCTGGCTGATTCTCCGACCGGTACTTTCGGTGCCCAATCCCCGGCTGCCTACAAGTTTGCACGAACTCCCAGGAAGTACAATGCAGTCGTGAGGAGTGTGCCCGGAATTTGTGGGTGCCAGAAGCCTATGACCGCGCGAAGTCTAACGCAAGCGCGCATCCATCACACTGTCAGAGTTCGAGGAGACACTGGTCGGCAACAGGATCGTCGCATCCTGATCAGTAGGGCCGGGGCTGCCGGACCCTAAGGAGGAAAGGCCAAACGCCAGGGGCAAAAGGCAGCAAGCAGTGGGCACTCACTTTCAACTTTTCAACCTTCGACTTTTGACCTTCAACCTTCGACCTCCCAAGCCCTTTCTAACTTGAACCCTCTCATGCCCTGTGCTAGCCTTACTGGGCATGCATCCCAGCCAGGAGGTGACACGCCCGTGAGCACCCCTACCGAGGCCATCCGGGAGCAGTTGATGGCCGGCAACGAGCAGTACCGACGTCTCCACGAAGAACACGCCCGTTACGCTTCTCAGCTTGCTCAACTTGCCGCCAAAACCTATCTCTCCGAGGAGGAGCAGGTGGAAGAAGTGCGTCTGAAGAAGCTGAAGCTGCGGGTGAAGGACCAGATGGAAATGCTGGTCCGGCAAGCCCAGGCCGTCCACTAGGCAGGTTGGCATCGGCGTGGGCGGGGGAGTTGGTGTCAAACAGCCTGGCGGCACAAGCGACCGCCAGCCACGTCTAGGAAGCGGCGGGTTCCCGGGGGGTACCGGGCCGACGCGCGACGCTCCATGGTAAAGGAAGGTTACTGGTACGGGTTGCCGCTGGTGTTAATCGCCGGCGGCCTGACGGGCTTCTGGCTGAGAGAGCGGAGCGTGTCCCTCTTCTTGCTTGCGGTCTTCTTTCTGATTCTTGCCTTCCTGGTTCTCAACTTTTTCCGCGACCCTGAGCGTCCCATCCCAATGGAGGCGCAGGCCATTGTTTCGCCCGCAGATGGTCGGGTGGTGCAGCTAGCCGAGGAAGAATTTGAAGGCCGGCCGGTGCGCCGGTTGAGCATCTTCATGTCGCCGCTGGACGTGCATGTGAACCGCGCGCCCATTGCCGGCACCATCCGCGCGGTCAACTACAAAAAGGGCGCGTTCCGGGTAGCCTCGCAGGATCTGGCTTCTGTCGAGAACGAGCAGAACGTTTTCACCCTCGAAGGCGCGCAAGGCGAGGTCGTGGTCAAGCAAATCGCTGGCTTGTTGGCCCGCCGTATCGTATTCTGGAAGCGTCTGGGTGATTCGCTCGCGCGCGGCGAGCGCGTGGGAATGATCAAGTTCGGTTCGCGCGTGGACGTGCTGGTGGACCCCGCGGTTCAGTGGCGCGTCAAAGTTGGAGACCGCGTGCGGGCAGGGAGCAGCATCGTTGGAACCTCCGAATCAACCCCCCAAGCTGGATAAACGCCAGGGGATTCGTCGCGGTGTCTACGTCCTACCCAGCCTCTTTACGGTGGGAACACTCGTCTGCGGCTACTTCGCTATTCTCTCGACGCTGCGCGGCGCCCAGATCCTGGCCGCCGGGGTGGCGACCGGGCTTGCCGTGATAGCGTTTGACAACGCCGCCAGGGCCATCGGCTGGGCCATCCTCTTCGATGGCCTCGACGGCCGCATCGCCCGCATGACAAACACCGCTTCTCCGTTCGGGCGCGAGTTCGACTCGCTCGCCGACGTCATCGCCTTCGGCGTGGCGCCCGCCTTTCTGGCTTTCGTCTGGGGCGTGCGCGGCGTGGACGAGATGGCGGGCAGGGAGCTCATCCAGCACATCCGGCAAGTCGCCTGGATCATCACCTTCGCTTACGTGATCTGTGGGGCGGCGCGCCTGGCCCGCTTCAACATCGATACCGTCAAGCCCACCGGCGACCGCCGCTTCTTTGTCGGCCTGCCCATTCCCGCTGCCGCCGGCGTCGTGGCGGCCATCGTCCACTGGCAGAAGCAGCCCTTGAACGCCTGGGAATTCGCTGCGGGCTGGCTGGTGGTCGTGGGGATTTTGGCTTTCCTCATGGTCAGCCGCATGCGCTACTACAGCTTCAAAGCGCTCGACCTCCGCAAGCGGCGTTCCTACCTGGCCGTCATTTTCATTGGCCTCATCATCTGGGGTATCTGGTCTTTCTCCGAGCCGGTACTGCTGACGCTGGCGCTCACTTACGCGTTGTCGGGCATCCTCTTGCGCCTCACCTCCAAGATCCGTCCTCATCCGCCTACGCCCGAAGAGGTTCACGCGGCATGAAACCCGGAAAGGAGGGATACCGGGTTGCGGTAGTAGGGGCATCGTCTCTGCTCGGCAAGGAATTGGTCGCTGTCCTGGAAGAGGGGAAGTTCCCCGTCTCGCGCCTGGTCACCTTTGACGCGGACGAAGACGAGCCCGAACTCCCCATCATCGATCTGCGCGAGGCTTCCGCGACTCCCGTCGAGGACCACGAGGTGAGCGAGGCGGAGCTCGACTTCGCTTTCCTCACGGCGCGCTCGCGCCAGTTGCCGGCTTGCTTGCGCTCCTGGCAGGAGCAGCGCGGCGCTGCGCACTGCCTTGTCATCGACCTGGTTGGCGAGGGATTGGGTGCGGAACCGAGCGGGGCCGCAGGTGATCATCCAGGCGGTTTCGCGCCTGCTGTGCACCAGGTGCAGGTGCCATTTCTCGACCGCCGTTTCCCGGCCGGCGGCCCGGAATCCGCCGCCGCGGTGATTCACGTCTCCGCGCATCCCGCCGTGATCGTCATCAGCTCCCTGCTGCTGCGCCTGGCGGCGCGCTTCCCGCTCCAGACCGCCGTGGCGCAAGTTTTCGGCTCGGCGTCGGAATCCGGCTCGCGGGGTATCGAAGAGCTGCAGAAGCAGACGATGAACCTGCTGAGTTTCCAGAAGATTCCCCGCCAGGTTTTCGGCGCGCAGCTCGCCTTCAATCTGCTTTCCCGCCTGGGACGCGTGGGAACCGGCGAGATAGCGGCGCTGGAAGCCCGCCTGCGCCGCCAGTTGCACGAATACCTGGGCGAGCGCGTTCCCCGCCCCGCGCTGCGCCTCTTCCAGGTTCCGGTTTTCTATTCCCTGGGCGTCTCGCTCTACGTCGAGACCGCGAAGCCGGTCGCGCCGGAAGCCGCCGCGGCGGCGCTGGCGGGCGAGCGCGTGCGCGTGCGGCGGTCCGCGCAGGACGCTCCCACACAGGTCGAGGTCACGGGTTCGAGCGATATTCTGGTAGACAGCATTTCCAGCGATGCCGAGCATCCAACGGGGTTGTGGCTCTGGGCCGTGGCGGATAACCTTCGCCTCGCCGCCACCAATGCGGTCGAGCTCGCGGCCAGCCTGCGCGAGCGGGCGCGCGCCTGAGGGCTGGACCCTCGAGTCTGAGCGATGAGCGCTGAAATGGAGTCTGATCGCCACTTGCCTGTTCCAACTCCGCAGGGGCGCAACAGAAGAAACTTGAAAACAGAAAAGCGAAATTCGAAATCCGAAACTCGAAATCCCTCGAACGACGCCCGCGCCGCGAGTTTGGATTTTGGAGTTTCGAGTTGCCATCTGTTTCCATTGGGAGCCTCACTGTCTTTCGCCACGTTGCGCCGCTGTCTATCCCGGCTTCGCCGGGACTCGCACAGAACGCTCGCTGCCTCCTGCCTGGGGCTTGGTGCTTACTGCTTGCTGCTCTTCGCCGGAGCCTGCGGTTACCACGTGGCCGGCCGCGGCGCTCTCCTGCCGCCCGATGTTAAGACCATCGCCGTGCCCGCCTTCAAGAACCAAAGCCCCACTTTCCGCATCGAGCAGCAGCTCACGTCCGCCGTCACGCGCGAGTTCCTGGAGCGCACACGCTTCCGCGTCACCCCCAATCCCGACGGCGCTGACGCCCTTCTGAAGGGCACCGTCAAGGACGTGCGCGCCGGCGTCATCACCTTCGATCTCAACACCGGCCGCGCCACCTCCATGCAGGTTCAGGTCACGGCCGACGTGCGGCTGGAAGACCTGCACTCCCACAAGGTCCTGTTCTCGAACGCCAACTACCTCTTCCGCGAGCAGTATCAGGTCAGCCAATCCCCTTCCACACTCTTCGAGGAAGATAAACCCGCCCTCGACCGCCTTTCGCGCGACCTGGCTCGCACCCTCGTCACCGACCTCCTCGAAAACTTCTAGCTAGGAAACAGATGAGGGCCGCGTAGCAGCCGTCTCCTCATCGCGTGGCTTCTGATACTACTTTCGGGTCTGTCATGCTGAGCCCATTCGCGAAATGACAAAGATCCTTCTCCCGCATGGCGGGATCAGGATGACAGCGAATGGGTTCAGAATGACAAACGGTGGGGTTTTCCTCTGCGAATGACGAACGGTGGGTATGAGTCGCCTTCTTGCGCTCTTTGGCTTTCCACTTCGCTTCCTCTTGAGCTGCTTTGGCAGCAGCCTTCAGGGTGGCCTTGGCCTCGGCCAGGGTGCTGCCAGTTTGCCGGCCTCTATGAGATCGGGGGAGGCGCGTTTGGACGTAGCCAGCCAGATGCTTGCCAAGTTCGGCATCGAGTTCCTCGGGCGGGCCGGTATAAGTGAGCGGGGTGGTTAGAGCCGGATTCTCGTCGGCCTTTGCCTGAGCGGGAATGACGTTGACGCCCAGTCCCGCGAAGCGGGATCATCCATCTTGGTCACCGTGATGCGCACAGTGCGGCCTGCGAGAAGCGGTGCAAGTTCGACGAACACAGGAAAGGCTTATCGCCTGTCGTTCTGGTGGGTGGTGCGAAGGGCTATTCTCGACAGTTATCGGGCACACAGCCTGCTGCTGGCTTGCCATCAACGCCGGAGGAGCAAGGGTTGACTCTTATATGGCTCTCTGATCCTGCAGCATTTCCTTGTCGTTGCCGGAAAAGCAAGCTGTCACCGCGGGTGATGCATCCATCGAGAAGTTTGCCATGTATGCGTCGAGAGGATGTACAATTTGTTTGCGCGAGGCGCCACCCACGAAAAAGGATAGCCCGCGCACGAGTGATGACTGTGCCCTGCCCAACCCAACTGCGAGGCATGAGTTCGCGGGGAAAGACCTTCTCGAATCAAAGCTGAGAAGGCGTCAAATCTCAAACCCACATTACAGGACAAACTCTGATGCCACAAACACCACACATCGAGCGTCATTTCACAGGATCCGAAACAGTTCGAGACGTTGTGATCGGAATGTCAGATGGATTGACAGTTCCCTTCGCTCTAGCAGCAGGTCTGTCGGGCGCCATTAATACGACGAGTATCATTGTGACCGCGGGCCTGGCAGAAATCGCTGCAGGTTCGATTGCCATGGGACTGGGCGGTTATATGGCCGCTAAGAGTGACGCGGAACATTACTTCAGCGAGAGGGTAAGAGAAGAATCGGAAGTCAGTGAGAAGCCCGACATCGAAGCGGGCGAAGTTGCTGAAGTATTCCAATCGTATGGTCTGACCGCCGAAGAAAGCAAGCCAGTTGTGGATGCGCTTAGAAAGCGGCCACAAGCCTGGATTGATTTCATGATGCGATTTGAGCTGGGTCTTGAGAAACCCGATCCCAAGCGAGCGTTTGTCAGTGCAGCAACGATTGCAGGAGCATATACTGCAGGCGGATTCATCCCGCTCGGTCCGTACATTGTTCTCTCGACGGCCAGCACGGCGCTTAAGATATCGGTAATCATTACTTTCATCACGCTGGCTGCCTTTGGCTACGTCAAGGGCCGCTTTACTGGCGCACCACCGCTCCGTAGTGCAATCCAAACAACGTTCGTGGGTGGGCTGGCTGCCGCCGTAGCCTTCATGATAGCGCGAGCAATTTCCTGACAGCCTAAGGGAGCGACTGCATGGGAGAACGAAGATCGCCTCTAGAGGGTTTCTGGGAGAGGCCGCTGCGCGACCTGCTTCAGCAATTGCAGGCAACTCCGGCGGGGCTGACTACCGACGAGGCGAAGCGGCGATTGCGCCGGTATAGCCCAAACAGCCTGGTGCAGGAGCCGCGCTTCGCTACGCTGTTCAGTGTTTTCCGTCTCTTCGCCAATCCCCTCGTCATCATCCTTCTTGTTGCCAGCGGCATATCTCTCGGACTGGGTGACCCGGTTGGCGGGTCGATCATCATTGCCATAGTCCTGCTCAGCGTACTGCTGAACTTCTTTATGGAATTCCAGGCTCGACATGCGGTGGAGGAAATTCGCAAGCAGGTTGCCACTACGGCTGCCGTTCTGCGTGACGGACGAGAACAGGAACTGCCGATAGCAGAGCTGGTCCCGGGAGATATCGTCCGGCTCAATGCTGGAGACCTTGTGCCGGCGGACGCCCGTCTACTGGAGGTCAAGGACCTGCACGTGCGTGAGGCAGCGCTCACGGGGGAGTCTCTGCCGGTCGAGAAGGCGGCGGCTGATCTTCCCGCGGGGAAGCACGGCATTGCCGACGCGAGCAACAGTGTTTTCCTGGGCACTGCCGTTCAGACGGGGATCGGCACCGCGGTCATTGTCTGCACCGGGAGAGACACCTCCTTCGGCGAGATTGCCCAGCGGCTCGCGATGCGGCCGCCGGAGACCGAGTTCGGCCGTGGCATACGCCACTTCGGGATGATGATCACCTACGTGACGGTGCTGCTCGTGCTTTTCGTCCTGCTGGTCAACCTCATTTTGCACCGTCCGGTATTGGAGTCTTTCCTTTTCTCCGTCGCGCTTGCGGTAGGGATGACACCTGAGCTGATGCCCATGATCATCACCGTGACACTGGCCCAAGGCGCGAGGCGGATGACCAAGAAGAAGGTTCTCGTCAAGCAACTTGCGGCAATCGAGGACTTTGGCAGCGTGGAGATCCTCTGCAGCGATAAGACGGGCACGCTTACCGAAGGAGAGATCGTGCTTGACCGGCACGTGGACGTCCAAGGCAAGGAAGACGAGAACGTCCTGCGGCTCATCTACCTGAACAGCTACTTTCAAGCGGGCATCAAGAGCCCCCTGGATGATGCCATCCTGAAGCACGAGCGCCCTAAGATTGTGGAGTACGCCAAGGTGGACGAGATTCCCTTCGACTTCAACCGCAAGCGCCTCTCGGTGGTAGTGCGGCACGGAGACGAGCACCTCCTCGTTACCAAGGGCGAGGCAGAGAGTGTTTTTGCCATCTGCAAGACGGTGACCATCGGTGGCTCCCCCCAGCCGTTCGACGACAGCCGGCGGGCTCAAGCGGCGGAGACCTTCCAGAAGCTGAGTTCCGACGGTTACCGCACTCTCGGGGTGGCCGTGCTGAAGGTGGAGAAGCAAGATGTCTACACCGTGGCGGCCGAGCACGATATGACGCTGGCGGGGTTCGCGGCATTCCTTGACCCGCCCAAGGAAGGGATTGCTCCCGTTCTGGAGGCGTTGAAGCTGAATGGGATCTCCGTGGTCATCATGACCGGCGACAACCAGTATGTGACCCAGAAGGTAGCACGTGACGTCGGGCTGGCAGCAGACCGCATGCTCACCGGGAACCAGGTCGACACGATGGACGATGCCGCTCTGGCCTACCAGGCCGAGAATGGCGCCATCTTCGCCCGGGTGTCTCCCGAGCAGAAGAACCGGGTCATCCTCGCTCTGAAGACACGTGGGCGCGTTGTCGGGTACATGGGCGACGGCATCAACGACGCTCCGTCGCTGCACACTGCGGATGTGGGCATTTCAGTTGTGAACGGCGTCGATGTGGCCAAGGACGCTGCGAAGATCATCCTCCTGGAAAAGGATCTTGCGGTCTTGAACGACGGGGTCATCGAGGGGCGGCGCAGCTTCGCCAACATCATGAAGTACATCATCATGGGCACGAGCTCGAACTTCGGCAATATGTTCAGCATGGCCGCGGCATCACTCTTCTTGCCATTCCTGCCCATGCTCCCGACGCAAATACTGCTCAACAACTTTCTTTATGACGCTTCACAGATCAGCATCCCCAGCGACCATGTTGATCCCGCCCTGCTGCACCGGCCCAAGCGCTGGCAGATTGGGTTTATTCGCCAGTTCATGATGATCGTCGGTCCCATCAGCTCGATCTACGATTTCCTCACTTTCGGGGTACTGCTCTGGGTGTTCCACGCTTCCACGAACGCGCCGCTATTCCATACAGGATGGTTCGTGGAATCCCTGGCAACACAGACGCTCGTGGTGTTCGTGATCCGGACGGCAGGCAATCCTCTCAAGAGCCGCCCCAGCCTGCCGTTGCTGATCAGCGTGTTAGCGGTCGTCGCTAGCGCCGCTGTCCTGCCGTACACGCCACTCGGGAGCCTGCTGCGGTTTACCCCGCTACCGCTGTCGTTGTTGGGTGCGATTGCGCTTCTTGCCGTGACCTACCTCTTCCTGGTTCAGGCTGTGAAGTCCTGGTTCTACCGCCGACACGGGCTACTTTGAGGGGAGTGGGTGCCCATCTCCACTAGTTTGAGATTCCCGCATTACACTCTACGAACCCACGGCATCAAGAACCTGCCGTGGCCACCAGCTTGGAGGTCCTATGTTCAGTTTTGACCAGACAAGTGTGGCGTCGGAATGAAACAACAGTCTTTGATTTCTCGGACGGCCCAGACTGCTGCGGCGGGTCCGAGCGTCTGTTCAGGAAAGTTTGGTCGATCCCAGAAACTCGCCAGAAACCTAAAGAAGGAGAACTGCATGTCGAAGACTTGGGAACATTACCATCACGCTGCTCGTCATCATGAGCGCGCAGCCTACCATTACAAACAGGCAGCGAAATACGACGAGGCCGAGGAGCACGAAACGGCCGCGCACCACGCCTACCTGGCCCACGGACACAATCAACACGCAATTCACCACGACGCCGAAGCGGCGAAACTGCATGCCGAGCACTGCGACCGCTCTGCGACGGCCGCTTCCGAGCGAGAAGCCAAGAAGAAGAGATAACCGGTCTGCGCTACCTTTGCTTGCTCCGGGAGTTCATGTGTCTACAACGCTCTGTTCGCCGAATGCCGGAGGAGTGTAGCGTCATGAAACGCATCGCTCCATTTCTCTGCCTGATCTTAGCCGCCCTCACTCGGTTTTCGCCTCTGGCCTTGGCACAGGGCGGGCCACCATTTCGATCGGATGATCCTGACACTCCAGGAAAGAGGAATTGGGAGATAAATACGGTCCTCGTTGGCGATCGCAATCCGTCTGAAGGCTCATATGCAACGCCCAACATTGACGTCAATTATGGCCTGAGCAATAGGGTTCAGCTCAAGTACGAGCTGCCTCTCAGCATTCACGAGTCGCGGGGCGCCTCCGGCCATGTTGCCGCAGGCCTCGGAAACTCTCTGCTCGGGGTTAAGTGGCGCTTTTACTCGCACCATCCGAGAACAGCAGCGCCGGACCAAACGGGTAAGCGGGAGTCCAATTTTGCCATGTCGATCTATCCTCAGCTCCTATTGAGCAACCCCACCCGCTCCGTACGCCGTGACATTGTGGAGCCGGGTCCCCAACTTCTCATTCCCTTGGAAGCAAAAGCCAGAGTCGGCGCCATCCGCATCTCCGGGGAATTTGGATACTGGTTCACCAACCACGATGTCCCGAGCTCGTGGATACGAGGCGTAATCGTGGGTCACGAGTTTAGAAAGAAAACAGAACTCGACCTCGAACTCTACGATCAGGATGCCACAAGAGCGACTGCCGATGAACCTCAAATCCGTGAATCAACACTCGGCATCGGCTTCCGCACTCCGCTTGCCAAAGATGGAGCGGTCTGGTTCCTCGGGATGGTGGGCCGCAGCCTTATAACCGTCACTCAGACCAATGGCCAGCCAAGTTGGATCGCCTCTTTCGGCCTCCAATTCTTGACAAGTCGAAGGAGAAGACACAGCATTGATTAGAGCCTACCTCTTCGGAGGGTTCCAAAGCCCTAAAATGCCGCCTTTCCAAGCGTTGCTTCCGATCACCTACCCCGCTGGTCAGACCGGGCAGGCGGCGAGCGCCGCCACAGCGCCAGAAACCACGTTTTCACACAAACCCTAAAGGCGGACTGAAGCGCGACGGCCGGCTGCCCCAGTGTCTTTACCTGTTCCCTGTTCCCTGTAACCTGTTCCTTACCCCCCGATGGGCACGGGCCGTCCTTCGCGCGCCGCCCGGTAGACGGCCTGCATCACCGCCACGTCCCGCAGGCCCACTGTGCCGTTGGGTTCCGGCTCGCGGTTGCGGCGCACGCAATCCGCAAAGCCGTCGAGTTCCAGCGCCAGCTCGTTCATGACCTTGTATCTTTTCTCGACCCATCGCCCGCCGATCCGCCCGTACAGCCGCCGCTCCTCCTCGTACGGGTAAGCGGGGTCGAGCGTGGCCCAGCCCTTCTCACCGATGACGTGCAGGAACGACGCCTGTGCCGCGCCCCAACTGGCGGTCGCTTGCATCACCAGGCCGTCGGGAAAGTTGAGCCGGAACGCGATGTTCTCATCCACCTCGCTGAAGACCTCGGGGTCGGAGGTCCACTGGTAGGCCGCCGCCTCCAGCGGTTCCTTGCCCGCCACCCAGCGCGCGGTGTTGATGCAGTAAACGCCCACATCGGGCAGCGCCCCGCCGCCTGCTAGCCGCCGGTCGAAGTGCCACCGGGCGACCTTCGGCCCGGGGCGCACGTAGATCGAGAACGCCGAGTGGATAATCTTCAGCCGGCCGAGCTTGCCCCTTTCGACCAGCATTTTCAGGTCGAGCGAGGCAGGTTCGAAATACTTGCGATAGGCGATCATCAGACGCACGTGGTTCGCGCGGCAGGCGTCGATCATTTGCTGGCACTCTTCGACGCTATTGGCCATGGGCTTCTCGCAGAGCACGTGCTTGCCTGCGGCCGCCGCCTTCACGGTGAACTCCGCGTGCGTGCTATTGTTGGTGGCAATGTAAACCGCGTCCACGTGGGGATGGTTCAGGCAGAGCGCATAGTCGTCGTAGTCGTAGTAGTCGCTCGCGCCGAACCTTCCCGCCAGGCGCCGTGCCTTGCGTTCGTCTCCGCTCACCAGCGCCACCAGCTTGGCTTTGCGGCTGTTGCGGAAACCCGGCAACACCACGTGTTCCCCAAAGTGCCCTAACCCCACTACCGCGTACCCAACCCGACCTGAAGTTGCCATGTGTGTTCTCCCTTCCGCCAGACTCAAACTCGAACTCTCCCTCGATTATCAATCCCCTGTCAAGCGGGGGCTTCGCGCGGGGCTTGAGAAGTTGCGAAGCCTGTAATAAGATGCACGCTGGAGAACAGGGGGTGGAATCCGACTCCGGATTGAGCCGGACGTATGTTGAGTTGTCCGAAGTGCAATACGAGCCTTCCCGAGGGGATGCGCTTCTGCCTGCAATGTGGAGCTCCTCTTGCGGCCGCCGCTCCCACGGGGACGAGCGCCGCAGGCGCCAGCCCTCCCTTCGACTCGCCACCCGTGAGCCCGGCAGCGCCCCCCGCGCCAGCTCCGGCTGGTCCGTCGCTGAGTCGCCCCCAAGCCGCGCCTGCTCGGCTGGCTGAGGATTTGCCTTTCACGCGCGCTGCGCCCTCGCCGGAGCCCACCATCTCCTTGAAAATCGCTCCTTCTGTGGTGATTGCTCCCCGCGTGGATGCGCCACTCGATCGCCCTCGACCCAAGCAGGGTCTGGAAGTGGCGGAAGTCGACGAGGAAGCCCTGAGGAAGGCGTTTGAGAGGCCACCCGTCCAGCCGGGAACAGTGGTCTGTCGTTTCTGCAAAGGTCCATTGCATCTGGAAGGCGAATACTGCGAGCAGTGTGGCGCGCCGCTGGAGGACGCCGCGCCGCCGGGAGTCCTGAAGCCCAAACCCCAGCCCGCCGCTCCCGCGGCTTCACCGCCTGCGACTGCTCCGGCTCCGGTGAGCGCGATGGCTCAGCCTGCGCCCTCTGTGGGTTCGCCGGTCGCCAGCCCTCCCGCACGTCCTCCCATTGCTCCGCCACCCGCGCTGGCCCAGCCCGCCGCGAAAGTGGAGCCGATGCGCCGCCCGCCCTTGCGGACGCGCACACAACTGGCTTCCCGGCCGCCCAAGCCCAAGCTGGCAGCCACAGAACCCCCGCCGGGCCTCATGGGCCGCCTCAAAGGCCTGCTCAAAACAAAAAAGGTCACCTTCCCGGTCCGATTGCCCTGAAAGAAAAGATCCTCAACGACTATCCGCTTCCTGCACACGTCGCACAAAGCGCGATGTACCCGTCCCGGTGCGTCAGGGACCTGTTCCGATGTTCGTTGTCGGGACGCCCCACCCGCACCCTTTCATTCTGAGCCCATGCGCTGTCATCCTGAGGCCCATTCGCTGCGCTCAGGCTAAACTCCGCGAAGGATCCTTGTCATTCCGCTCAGGGTAGACTTTGCGACCGAAGAATCCCGGCAGTGAATGAAAGAAGGTCTTCCCACTGGGCGAGCAAAATGACAAAGATCCTACGCCCGCACGGCGGGCTCAGGATGACAGAAGGGGCGGGCGGGATCAGGATGACAGCGTAGAGGCGCGCAGGATGACGATGTGAGAGAATGCCGCCCTACGTGGAGAGATCCGTGGCCGTGAAAACCTATTACGTTTACATCATGACCAACAACACTCGCACGCTTTACACGGGCGTGACCAGCAATCTGGAGAAACGCGTCCTCCAACACAAGCGCAAGCTGCTCCCTGGGTTCACGCGTGAATATAACATCAACCGTCTGGTGTATTACGAGACCTTTGGCGACGTCCGTGCAGCCATCCAACGGGAGAAACGCATCAAGGGATGGCTGCGGGCGAAGAAGGTTGCCTTGATTGTCTCGGCCAATCCCGCATGGAGAGACTTGAGCCAGGGCTGGTACGGAAAAGAATGAGTGTCATCCTGAGGCGAAGCCGAAGGATCCTTGTCATTCCGCTCAGGGTAAGCTCCGCGACCATCAGAAAGGGAATGAGTTACTCATCCACTTTCTGGAGAGCCCATCCGGTGTCATCCTGAGGCGAAGCCGAAGGATCCTTGTCATTCCGCTCAGGGTAAACTCCGCGACCATCAGAAAGGGAATGAGTTACTCATCCACTTTCTGGAGAGCCCATGCGCTGTCATCCTGAGGTGAAGCCGAAGGATCCTTGTCATTCCGCTCAGGGTAAACCCCGCGAAGAATCCCAGCCTGGCGCGAAGAAACTGCAGAGATCCTTCGCCCGCAAGGCGGGCTCAGGATGACAGGCGGGGGATTTGAACTCGCGTGGCGAGATTGTTTCAGGTTATGCCGGGAAAGTAAATGGCGAACGCGGGACGCGTCCGCGCGCGGAAGGTGCTCCATTAGAGGCGTGGCCCCGCCCCCGCCGCGGCGGGCGCGCGTCTCCACCAGCCGCTCCACCACGGCCCTCGGTTAGTGGCAACCCCCCTGGATTCCAGCCTTTCGGCAAGCTCAGGGCAAGCTTTTCGCGGGGACCTGGCTGGATGTTTTGTATCGGGATGCGCCACCCGAGGTCTTGTGCCTTGGGCCTTTCAGAGCCGCAACAGTACGAACCCGTCGCGGCGTGGAAGCCACGCCGTAGGTCGTATGCTCCCCCGTGTCATTGGGAAACATCTACCGGCTTCATTGTGAATGCATCTCTCGTCAGTTCAAGTGGCGGCGGGGAGAGGTCTGCTGGCAAGCCAGGAAGCGCCCGCCAACCGTCGAGATAATCAACCAGTTTCGACAGCTCAAAACCGTGAAGGCGCAGTGGAGTCTGCAGAAGCGAGATTAGCTGGGCGAGCTGACTCTTGTTGAGGCCATGGCAGCCCTGCTCGCACGCGTGCTTAACGTCAAGCAACCACGAAACAAAAGGATGATTCTGATTCAGCAGACAACACTCATATACATTGTTGGTGGTTTTATGAATTGCAAACCCAATTGTTTGCCCGTTCGGGAGTGCAGCCAGCCCAACCGGACGATCGGTATAGCCATCGAGAAGCTTGCATCCTTGCGCACTTGTCGTCCAATCGACCGCAAGATATCCGGACGCAAGCCAATGGACCGACGTTGCTATCCGCGATGTGAAGAGAGCGGCACGATGTTCGTCCGAGAGCGAATTGAGGTCCGATCCGGAAATGGTCGGAGTCGCCAGTTCACAGAAGGCGTCTGGGCACTCGGCTTTGTCATCCTGCTTGGCAAATACGTACCCGGTCAGCATCCACGGTCCGACAACCGTCGTGATTACCGCAGTTGCCTGTGCTTCGCTCAGAGATATGAGGTCGGGTTGGCCCTTTCGGAATACCCTAATCGTCCCAGGCTCAGAGGCCCAAAACGAAGGTAGTGGAAAATGCCCGGCGAGCCTCTGCTTGTACTTCCAACTCTCATTCGGTAGAGCGCAGGTCGAAGTGGCCAAGTGTTCCTTAAGGATTTCTTCAAGTCGGGACTCGATTTCCGCGCCGGTCTCCACGCTCACTCCCCTACGGTGAAGTACAGAGTGACGGGCTAGCGTTGGGCCGTAAATATCCCCCCGATAATCAAGTCTTGTGCTAAAAGCTCCCCGATAGTAACGCCAGGAGTCCGAGACTGCGACACCATGCAGGCAGGTGACACTTCCTGGAAACGGAGGTGCGGATGCGAGCGGGTGGGTCTGCGGGTAGGTGCTTTCGGCCCAACGCAACAAGTCCCAGCGTTCCCCCTTACCGCCAACGTGTGCCAGTACATATATCTCACCTTCGACATCTTGTCTGTTAACCGGGAACGAGCGTACGACGAACTTGGCTCCCTCTTCTGTTACGTCGGGAAACTCTCCTACGAATTGTTCCGGTCCCTCGGCCGATATGGTTGTCACCTTCCCGAGGTCGTTAACAATTACGGGGAGTTCGACCCGTCGGCACCAACCCTTGACGAGTCTCGTCAGTTCGTCCGATGCAAGCTCCTTGCGGAGTAGCACGCTAATAGACGTACCAGTCGACCTTCGAGTACCGCGGTCCGTAAGCAAGTAATTTCGAGGCCCAGTCAAGGTGAGTCGGATCGGGCCATCATGCGAGGGTGAACTGGGCTTAAAGGTCTCTACGACTACGTGATCGCTCACTGCGAACACCGAAAGAAAACCCACACCAAAGCGGCTAGTTGGGACGAAATGGAAATTACGTCGGAACTCCTCGGTCGTGTAGTACGAGCGCCCCACCTGCAGGAAGTAATTCCGAATTACGTCTCGATCCATGCCGATCCCGCAGTCATCAACTGTTAGAAGTTGGCGCGCCTCGGTTTCGCCCGAGAGTTCGTTTTTCACCTGAACCGTTCTTAGGGCGATTTGAATTGGGTACCGGCGCCTGCGGTCCGGGTCGACCTGGGTGGGGCATCGGGGTGGCTGCATGCCCTCCGCCGCCAGGTCAGCGTAAATTTGACAGCGAGCTGCGTCTAACCCGTTTTGGATTAACTCCCGGATAAATACGTTTGGGTCTGGGGATACGTCATTGATTAGGCGATCGAAAACGATCTCGCTGTCGAGTTCGAAGTGCCACTTCGAGGGGATGTAACTTGCATCTGCGGAAGGGCGAATTGTAATCGTCGCAGCAGAGCCTTCAAGTTCAACTACTGGGGGCTGCCATGTTCGGTGCCTAGTTGCGCGGGACATCAGGGATCTGGCGTTTCTGACCTCATCTGCGAGCCACTGGCACCAATCCTGCAAGTAGCGGTGCTCCTCTTGGACATTGCATTCAGCTGTCAGTTCGATCCTGTCCGGGCTTGTGAGTCGATGTGTAATCCGTCGGTATTGGGACCATTGTGCAAGACTCTCAGGAGGGAGGGGGCAAGCCGCATTTAACATCAGAGGGCATGCTCGGTCTGAAGACATGTCCAGGAGGTCGCCAAGGCGCAACAGTAGTGCAAGGAATCTGACATTCACCTGATCTCCCAGGACATCTCGCTGGTCCGGGTATTTTTCCCGGTCCTCCAGTTCGTGCTGCCTTAGGCCGTGAGCGATGCAAATGTCGGAAATCGTTCGCACAGCGATAGGATCGTCAAACGCGAACCTGGCAAGAGCGGCTTGATCGTGCGTGATTATCTTCGCCGCCCGGTAATGGTGGGTCCGCCTGACAAATTCAGCGATCAGAAAGCGGGTTTGCAGGTCGGCCAGAAAATTGCCCACAATGGGGTCGGCGGACGCGAGCCGTTTGCGTAGTTCTGCAATATCGCGTAGTCTTTTCGCGCGCGCCTCACCTTCGCCTATCCAGTTCTTCCATTCTGTGGATTGAAGGAGTTCGGATTTTTCCCTGTCAGAAACAACCATCCCGGCATCGTGAAGATAGGCTGCAGCTGCTAGAATGTAGCCCTCTGCGGGCGAGAGTTCCACAACGGCCTGTTCGCTTTTTCCCTCTTTGAAAAGCAATTTTGAAAGTTGGTCGATGATTGCGTCACTGTGTTTAACGGTGTGTTGGGTATAGTGGGGGAAGGTGTTGGGGATGTACGCCAGCCAGTCACCGATACACTCGCGAAGCTCCAAGACCTTTTCGTGGAATCTGCGGCTCCTTCGGGCGAGGTAACCCATCAGCGCTGTTTCTTCCACATCGATGCTCATGTCACCCAGCTCTCCCGGCCGACCAACTGTTGCATAGCAAACTCCTCGACCAGCCGCGGGTTGCACATCGCGACGTGTCGGGGTAGGTCCGTCGCGCTCTTTGTGATGTGTGCGGCCAACTCCGTCTGGCGCGCGTTACCCCCGCGTTACAACTCCCATATACATCTACTCGGAGGGCGTTGCAAGAGCCAAAACAACAGGGGCTAGGGACGGGAAGACGAGGGACTGAATCACTGAGTCAGTGAGTCAGTGATTCAGTGAGTCAGTGAACCACTGCCCCGATCTCCCGACGATTGGATGGCTCGATGGCTGGCCATGACTTGGGGGTTGACAAATAATTACACTTTATAATAAGCTTATCTTGTAGGTTCGCTGTCCGGGCTCGGGGGGAACAGGCGACTGAGCCGGGAGTAGGTAGCGTAGAGTTGTTCTTTAACTCTGCGGTTCTTTGATGGTTCCCCAGTTTTCAAGCCGCGGAGTTCAAGAACAATTCCGCGCTGTCCTGTTCTTCGGACCCCGGACTCGGGACTTTTCTGATGGGGTACCACCGCGTTGCCACTCGCCGAAATCGATCCACATCCGGATATGTTAATGAAAAACCAGATACTTATCCGTTTGAAGCGAGTAGATTCTGTGACCTTCGTCGAAAACCAACTTGTTGAAATACAAGCCCTTAGCGGATTTGAGGGCTCGGCCGGGCCAGCGCGAAGAAAAAGATGTTAAAAATGAAGGTCGATCCGGAGATCTCTATGAAAACAAAGGGTTGTGAAAACCTTCGGCAGGTCGATCCGGATATGTTGATGAAAACAAGCTAGTTAGTCGCTGAATGCGATGATGTTGTTGAAAGGAAAGGAGTTAGAATGACAGGGACTGGGGGCTCGGGGCTGGGAGGGCAGTGACAAGTGACAAGTGGCGAGCAAGAAAGCAGGGGCTGGAGGTTGGGGAAGAATTGCAGATCAGAGATTCCGGATTTCAGACCTGGGAAGATCGATTTCCTCATGCCTGCTGACCTGAAGGTCAGCGCTACGACTTCCTGCTGACCTGAAAATGAGCCCTACGACGGCGCCACATCGACCCCCGGCGCCTCGTCAGAACGCCAGGTAGACGGGGTTTTCGAGAATCTGTTTGAGGGTTTGGAGGAACTTCGCGCCGGTCGCGCCGTCCACCACCCGGTGGTCGCAGGAAAGGGTCAGCCGGCAGCGCAAGCCGACTTCCACGCGCCCGTCCGCCACGACCGGCTTCTCCGTTACCGCGCCCACGGCCAGGATGGCTCCTTCCGGCGGATTGATCACCGCGGAAAACTCCTCGATCCCCATCATGCCGAGGTTCGAGACCGAGAAGGTGGAACCCACGTACTCGTCAGGGAGGAGCTTGCGGGCCCGCGCGCGCCCGACAAGGTCTTTCGTCTCGCGGGAAATCTCCTGCAGGCTCATCGCATCGGCATTCCGGATGACGGGCGTGATCAGCCCGCCGCCGTCGGTGGCCACCGCCATGCCCAGGTGCACGCGATTGTGGTAGCGAATGGACTCGCCTTGGAACGAGGCGTTCACCTCGGGATGCTGCCGTAGCGCCGCCGCGCAGGCCTTCAGAATAATGTCGTTGTAGCTGAGCTTCAGCTCGGGATCGAGTAGGTTCGCAGACTCACGCAGTTCCTTGGCGCGCTTCATATCCACTTCGATGGTGAGATAGAAATGCGGAACGGGTCCCTTGCTCTGCACCAGACGCGTGGCGATGGTCTTGCGCATGGAGCTGAGCGGCGCGTCGAAAAACTCCGGACCGGTCGGAGCGGCCGGAGGCCGTCGCAGCGGAGTAGGAGCAGGCGCACGCAAAGGTGCTGCGCCGCCGGCCGCCGCGCGCGCATGGGAAGGCAGCGCGGCACTGCGCTCCACGTCCTGGCGAATGATCCTTCCTCCTGGGCCCGTCCCTGGGATGCTGCCAAGGTCGAGGCCCAATTCCTTCGCCATCTTCCTCGCCAAGGGCGAGGCCAGCACGCGGCCTCCAGAGGGAGGAGCGGGCGCGGCCGGGAGAGTTCCTCCGGCAGCGGGGGCAGGCGCTGGAGCGGTGGCAGGAGGAGCCGCTGTTCCCTTTCCGGCGGCCGCCGCCACGGCGCTGGCGGGTGCAGAGGGAGCCGCCGAAGTGACTTTGCCGTCGCCTTTCACCAGCGCGGAGATATCTTCGTCGGGCTTCCCGATGACCGCCAGCAATTCGCCCACGGGCACGACCTTGCCGGCCTGCACCAGGATTTTGCGGAGCACGCCGCCACCCATCGCCTCGACTTCCATGTCCACCTTATCGGTTTCGATTTCGACGACGGTGTCGCCGGTGGAGACAGGGTCACCTTCCTTCTTGAGCCACTTCAGGACCTTGCCCTCCGTCATCGTATCGCTGCCCTTCGGCATCATTACCTTAGCGGCCATCGCTAATCCTCTTTCTGGTAGTAGCGCCGACCTTTAGGTCGGCAGGTGTGGTTCTTCTTTCATGCTGACCTAAAGGTCAGCGCTACTGTGGCGCTACAAGTTCTTACTTCCTAATGCAACCCTACGCGTGGCCTTCGGCCCCCACTCCTTGCCGGTAGAGCACGCGGTAGACAGCATCCTTCACGCGCTGCTTGTCGGGCAGCGCCAGGTGTTCCAGGTTCTTCGCGTAGGGCATGGGAACGTCGGCGCCGGTCACCCGCAGGATGGGCGCGTCAAGATAATCGAACGCCCCGTGCTGGATCACGTCCACAAACTGCGCGCCCACGCCGTACTGTGGCCAGCCTTCTTCGACAATCACCACGCGATTCGTCTTCTTCACGGAGTTCAGGATGGTTTCGACATCCAGCGGACGCAGCGTGCGGGGGTCCACCACTTCGACCTCGATGCCTTCCTTTGCCAGGTCCGCGGCGGCGTCGAGCGCCACCAGCAGCATCTTGGAGTGTGCGATCACGGTCACGTCGCGGCCCGGCCGCTTGAGGTCGGCCAGGCCCAGGGGGATAAGATGCTCCCCATCAGGCACTTCGCCGCGCGTGCCGTAGAGCACTTCCGACTCGATGAAGATCACGGGGTTGTTGTCGCGGATGGAAGTCTTGAGCAGGCCCTTGGCGTCCGCAGGCGTCGCGGGCGTGACCACTTTCAAGCCTGGGACGTGACAGAACCAGGCTTCCAGCGACTGCGAGTGCTGCGCGGCAAGTTGGTGCCCGGCCCCGCCCGGCCCGCGCACTACCAGGGGGATGGAAAACTGCCCGCCTGACATGTAGAGCATCTTCGCGGCGCTGTTCACGATCTGGTCGAGCGCAAGCAGCGAGAAATTGAAGGTCATCATCTCCACGATGGGCCGTACTCCCACCATCGCCGCGCCCACGCCGAGCCCCGTAAAGCCCAGCTCCGTAATCGGCGTGTCAAGCACCCGCATGGGCCCGAACTCGTCGAGCAGTCCCTTGCTCACTTTGTAAGCGCCCTGATAGAAGCCCACCTCTTCGCCCATCAGCACGATGGTTTCGTCGCGACGCATTTCTTCGCGCATCGCTTGGTTGAGGGCTTCGCGATAAGTCATGATGGACATAGATAGCTCCGAGCTGAACTGGAAATCCTAAAGTAGCGCCGATCCCGCGAGGCGGGGTCGGCAAGGTGCCGGTCCCGCAAGGTGAGGCCAGCGCTACACCCCCGACGGCCTATTCGACGTACACGTCCGTGCTGAGTTCCTTGGGGTCAGGTTCAGGGCTCCGCTCTGCGAAGGCCACCGCCTCCTCAACAATATCGCGGACCTTCTGCTCGAGTTCGTCGAGATACTCCTGGTTGACGATTCCAATCGCCTCCACGGCCGCGGTGAACTGCTTGATGGGATCGTGCCGCCGCTGCTCTTCCACTTCCGACTTGGTGCGGTAGTGGCCGTGGGAGGGGTCGGACATGGAATGGCCCATGAAACGGTAGGTGCGCGCTTCGATGAGCGTGGGAGCGGACGCTTTGCGTGCGCGGTCTACGGCTTCTTTTAGTGTTTCGCGGACGGCGAGGACGTCCATGCCGTCCACCCAGGTGCGTGCCATGTTGTAAGCGCAAGCCTTCTGCGAGAGCTCGTAGAGCGTGGAGGCGCGCTCAATGGGCGTCCCCATGCCGAAGCGGTTGTTCTCGCAGATGAACACCACGGGAAGCTTCCACAGTGCGGCTAGGTTCAACGACTCATGAAACGAGCCGATGTTGACCGCCGCCTCTCCGAAGAAACAGAGCGTGACGTGCGATTGCTTCAAGTACTTGGAGGCAAAGGCCGTGCCCGCGGCCAGCGGGATCTGCCCGCCCACAATGGCATGGCCGCCCAGAAAAGCGCGCCGCTTGTCGAAGAGATGCATCGACCCGCCCTTGCCCTTGGAGACGCCGCTCTGCTTGCCGCAGAGTTCCGCCATCACTTCGCCGGGGTCCATGCCCCGGACCAGCGCGTGACCGTGCTCGCGGTAGGAAGTGAAAATGTAGTCGTCGGGTTGCGTCGTGGAAAGGGCTCCTACCGCCACCGCTTCCTGCCCGATGTAGAGATGACAGAAGCCCCCGATTTTCCCCAGCGTGTAGAGTTCTGCGGCTTTTTCCTCGAAACGGCGGACCAGCAGCATCTGCTCCAGCATGGTTTTGAGCAGCGCGGGATCCTCGCCCCGCGCCCGTTCTTCCATGGTCCCCGCCGCAGGTTGGCCCGGCCCACACATCAGATCAGCGAGGTTGGCCGTATTCGTGGCGGCGTTGGATGATTTCATCGCTACCCTCCTAAGATCTCCCCCCAAGAAAAAGACGCATTGTACAAAGGTCACCCGCTGCCGACGGGCACAGCCCCAGATCCCGAAAACTCTATACCTATATCCTACCAATTCTAATCAGTTTCTCGAATGAGGGAAACCCCAAAGATTAGGTCCGAGGGGCGCGGACCTCAGGCGGTAGTCGTTCCCCCACGTTTCCTTTTGGCAAAGCAATATTCTCCCACGTTCGCGGGAGCTGTCCAAGGGCACGGCGGGGGCTCACGCGGCGAGATTACTGCGTATCCCTCCTTGAGTGGGCCGGGCGTTTGATTTCCCCCCTTCCGTCTGGACAATACGGCGCTGGACACGCGCGAGATTATTCCGCAAAATAGTGCCGAGGCCCGCAGGTCGCTCGTCAGTGGGCCCGCAGTCTGGATGGTGCAGATTGGGAACTCCCCAGACCCCACCAAGGGAAACGATCCCTATCGCCGAGTACGTCCAAGGTAGCTTTCTGCCGCTTTCCCATCTCGCGCACGGTTGGGAATTCCACTCCGAGCTAGCCCTAAGTCCCGCGGAAGAGCGCACCATGGTGCGCGAGCCGGCACAGGCTGTCCCGGCAGCCATGGCGGAGCGGTTGGGCAAGGTGCGGGTGTTGGCCGTTCCTTACATCGCGTGCCTGGAAACCGGCGACGTCATCACCCGGCTGAAGCCCAAAGGCGAAGCCCACACCGCGGCGTGGGTGGAAACGCCGGAGCGCATCAACCTGCTCGTCGCCTGCCGGGAGCTTGACGCCCACGACACGGGGTTCGAGTTCCTGGGGAGCGTTGCGGAATTGCTTCGACCGCGCCTGACCGACTCGGAACTCGCGCACTATAGCCAGCTTCTGGAGGAGGAAATTCGTCACGGCGTGCGTGGCGAAATTGATGAGGAAGCCTTGAATGCGAAACACGCTTACTTGGCCAACCGCACGGCACGCCGGCAGCGTGCCCAATTCGAGCGCTACCGCGATATTTCTTTCGTGAGCACTGCCGCCGAGTACATCCACGGGTTGTGGCACGACGTCCAGATTCGAGTCGGTGCCGATCACCTTCCGGTAGCGCAATTGCGACGGCGGATGAACCTGATGGCCGAGCTATTCCCCCCCAACCCCGGCTATCGCGTCTTTGACGAGAGGGTAGAGAAAACGGATTAGTGATTCCTCGGATGATTAGATTCATGAAGCGGCCTGCCAAGAAGTCGGTATCAGAGATAGATGAGTCCAGATGTCGCTAGCCCTAATGTCGTTCGAAGCAAGAAGTGGCGAGCGCGATGTCCTCATGTAGTTGAAACGGTAAGTAGGGATTACGCATTCACTCTTTGCAGGGATACAAGGCAGGAGAAAGTAAGTAGCTCGGCACCGTCGGCCGCGGGGGCCAGGGAACGCACCCCACGAACGAACCCTCGGTCCCTTCCTGTCGAGCTCTGGGAGTGCCGCTTAGCTTGCAGTCCAGACTGTCGGCTGCCAAGCTGGGCCGTTCGGGGCAGCTCCACGATGGCTCTTCCAGAAAGTGCCCCGCGCTCGTCACAGGTCACCCCGGGGGAAGAAAGGACCTAGGTTTTGGCGGAACGCGCAAATCCCAGCAAGGCTAATCACCAGGAAGCTTGGGGCAAGCGGCGAGAAGACGTTGCGCGCTTCGTTCGTCCCGCCTTCTATCTGAGTCAGAATCTGATCAGCCGGATCGGTGTGGTGCTGACCACGACAGCCGGCATCACCCTGGTCATTGCGTTCGCATCGGTAGTGCTGGGTTATCGCCCGAACCCTTACGCGGGGATTCTGGTCTATTTGATCCTGCCCCCGATCTTTGTGGTCGGACTACTGCTGATTCCGATCGGCATCTACCGGGATTATCGCCGGCAACGCCGACTGGGCACGCTCCCTACGAGTTACCCCACAGTTGATTTCTCGCATGGGGGCGTGCGAAGTACGGCCATGTTTGTCGGCGTCATGACCGCCCTCAACGTTCCGATTTTCGCGATTGCCAGCTACAGCGGGACCGTCTACATGGAGTCTACCCAGTTCTGCGGCCAAACCTGTCATCAAGTGATGCAGCCGGAATTCACGGCTTACCAGCGCTCTCCGCACGCGCGCGTACCGTGCGTCGAGTGCCACATTGGCGCGGGGGCGCCTTGGTTCGTGCGCTCAAAGATTTCAGGCAGCTACCAAGTTCTGGCCGTGACGTTCAACCTCTACCCGCGGCCTATTCCCACGCCCATCCACAACTTGCGTCCGGCAAGGGAAACCTGCGAACAGTGCCACTGGCCCGAGCGGTTCTCCGGAGACAAGCTTGTGATCAAGACGAAGTTTGCCGACGACGAAAAGAACTCCGTAACCCAAACGGTGCTGCTGGTTCATATCGGTGGACGGAGTCTGGATCGCAAGCTGGTCGGGATTCATGGCCGCCACCTGGGGCTGGTGGCTTACCTCGCCGCGGACAGCAAGCGGCAGGAGATTCCCTGGGTGAGCTATCGAAACGAGGACGGAACCGTCGCGGAATTCGCCTCGACGGAGACTCCCCCGAAGGCAGACCTGCTGGCGTACGGCGCACGACGTACCATGGATTGCATGGACTGCCACAACCGTCCGACCCACACCTTTGACATGCCGGAAAGCGCCGTGAATCGGGAAATGGTGGCTGGCCGGATCAGTTCTTCTCTCCCGTTCATCCACAAGGTCGCGATCGATCTCCTGAAAAAGGACTACACCAGCCGTTCGGCGGCTCAGACCGAGTTGCCTGAAGCACTGCGAGAATACTATCGGAAGAATTACTTCGCGATCTACAATTCTGAGCGCGTGCAGATCGAAGAAGCCGCGAAAGCGCTCCTGTACATTTACGACGGTAACGTTTTCCCTGAGATGAACATCACCTGGGGAAGTTATCCGAACAATCTCGGGCACAACGATTTTCCTGGCTGTTTCCGTTGCCACGATGGCAATCACAAGTCGAAAAGCGGGGCAGAGATTACACAGGACTGCAACGCCTGCCATTCACTCCTGGCCATGGACGAGCCCGACCCCAAGATTCTGCACGAGCTGGCGGGAGGGAACTAATGCGAACGCAGCGTGCCCCAAAGGACATTCGCACCCCTCACCCCCTTGGGGGAGAGGGGGCCCGAGGGGCGAGGGCGGGTGAGGGGGTCTTCACCTCCGGCGCGCAGACGTACCAAGTCTATAAACGTTCGTATTGGTTGTTGATCCCACGCGGGATGATCTGGCGTAGCTTTTTCTTTCATTTTTGGACGCCAGGCGCGATAGAATCTACTCAAGGAGGATTCCATGAGGTTGCTTAAGGTTCTGGTTGCCCTTGTCATTTTAAGTGGTTCACTGCTGACCCTGGCTACCGCGAAGCCTGAATACGCCAAGAAGGAAGGGAAGCCCTGCACGTTCTGCCACGTCAAAATGGGTTCGAAAGAGCTCACTGACGCAGGGAAGTATTACAAAGAACATAACCATTCGCTGGAAGGCTACAAGCCTGCTGCGAAGACGTAGAAGCCGATCGCTGACGGGAATTGATTTCGCGAGCAAGCCGCAGGCCCAAAGCTAGACACCCACGCTGTGGCGGCACCGAGCGTCTCAGGGCAGAAGCCCTGTGGGGTTCTGCCGCGACCCAGCGTCGTGCGGGAGGGCCGGTGTGGAAAGGTCGGCTGTAGCGGGCTGACCCGGTTTTCACTCGGGCTCGGTGGGGCGTCTGAGTTGATGGCGTCAAGCGCCTCGCCGGCAAGGGGAGCCTCGCGGGACAACGACGCGCGGTGAGGCTCGGCAGCCCAACCCACGAGGAATGACAGACTGGACGCGCCTCCACGCTCGCCCGCCAGGGGTGGTGTGAACAGGTTTCCCGAGGACGACAAGGAGGGGTGGTTCCCATGCCAAGTCCCGAGCAAAGGCCGGGCAAGACCCTTCAACCCGGCCGCAGATGGGTGAACGTCCTCCTGGGGAGCGGCCTCGCCGCCTCCGTGGTCTCGTTTCTATACCCGGCCATCCGTTACATCATCCCTCCGCCGGTCGCGGAATCCACCAGCCGGTCGGTGGTTGCCGCCAGAGTGGACGAACTCAAACGGAACTCCGGGAAGATTTTTAAGTTCGGCTCAAAGCCCGCCCTGTTGGTGCGGACCGCCGACGGCACGTATCACGCCTTTTCCGCCGTCTGCACGCACTTGAACTGCACGGTTCAATACCGCGAAGACCTCCATCAAATCTGGTGTGCTTGCCATAACGGACTTTACGATCTGGAGGGACGGAACGTGAGTGGCCCACCGCCTCGCCCGCTGCAGATGTTTGAGGTTCACGTCCAGGGTGAGGACGTCGTGGTCACGCGGAGCGCCTAACGATGAGCAGGTTATACCGCCGCACTCTTGCCTGGTTTGACGAACGGTTCGGCGCCGGAAGTGTGGAGGAGTTCCTCCGTCACAAGACTGTTCCCGTGCACCGGCACAGCCTCTGGTATTACTTCGGCGGCATGACCTTGTTCCTCTTCATGATCCAGGTGCTCACCGGGATCCTGCTGTTGCTTTATTACCGCCCCACACCCAACGACGCCTTCGAGAGTGTTCAGTACATGGTAACGCAGGTTCGCTTTGGCTGGCTGATCCGGTCCGTACACAGTTGGTCGGCGAACCTCTTGATCTTCGCGGCGTTCGTTCACATGTTCAGCGTTTATTTCTTGAAGGCCTATCGCAAACCCCGCGAACTCACCTGGATCAGTGGGATGCTGCTGCTCTTCCTCGTCCTGGGGTTTGGTTTCAGTGGCTACTTGCTTCCCTGGAACGCGCTGGCTTTCTTCGCGACCAAGGTGGGGACGGAGATGGCCGGCTCGGTTCCGATCATCGGAAAGTGGCTGCTGATTTTTCTGCGGGGCGGGGAAGAAGTGACCGGCGCGACCCTGACTCGTTTCTTCGGTTTCCACGTCGCGGTTTTGCCCGGGCTGGCCACGTTGCTGCTGGCCATACACCTCTTTTTGGTGCAACGGTTGGGAATGAGTGTGCCACCGGGCGTCGAGCGGGCCATCGCCGAGGGGCGCGAGCCGGCTCGCTCCATGCCCTTCTTCCCCAATTTCTTGTTGCGCGACATCATCGGTTGGTACGCCGCGCTGGGCGCGCTGGGAGCGCTCGCCGCCATCGTTCCCTGGGAACTGGGCACGAAAGCAGATGCTTTTGCTTCGGCTCCGGCAGGAATCCGCCCCGAATGGTATTTCCTGTTCATGTTTCAGACGTTGAAATACCTTCCGGCGAAGGTCCTTTTTGTGGACGGTGAATTGTTGGGCATCTTCGGATTCTCGGTGGCTGCGCTGGTTTGGGTTGCGGCCCCGTTCCTCGACCGGCGAATCGGCTTCGGGCGAGTCACGCGTTTCTTTACGGGCTTGGGAGTCTTCGCGCTCGGGTACATGATCGTTCTCTCGTTGTTGGCTTTAAGGTAGTGATGCCAGGCCTGCTGGGTATCCAAATTCGGAGTGCATTACCTGGCTTGTGAAGGAAGCCCTACGCTGCTGGCATTCTGAGGAGCCGTAGGCGAGGAAGAATCTGCAGTTCATCGCGTAAGAATGCAGATCTTTTTTCCGCTCTGCGGGATGAGGATGACAGAGCGAACGCTGTGGCCCACAGGCGGACACTGCCTGGGCCTGACAGAAGGGCTCACGTTGTGGAAATGCGGCGGTGATTGCCACTGCTGCCACCCTGGATCGTCATGAAAACTGTGCTTGCAGCGCTCCTGATACTGATCGGCGCGCCGGGCTCCGCTGCGGCGGATTCCGGCAATAACTCGTGCATCACTTGCCATGCTTTGCTGGAGGAACCCAAGTTAGTGAATCCGGCCAAGCTCTTCGATAGCGACATTCATCATCAGGCCGGACTGACCTGCGCGGACTGCCACGGCGGTGACCCCAACGATGAATCCATGAGCGCCATGAGTCGAACGAAGGGTTTTCGGGGAGTCCCGAAGAAAGCCCTCATTCCGGACTTCTGCGCCCGCTGTCATTCCGACATTGCTTACATACATCGCTTCAATCCCAAGATGCGCGCTGACCAGTTGAGCCAATACCTCACCAGCGTGCACGGCAAGCGGCTAAAGCAAGGCGACACCAAGGTGGCCGCTTGCGTCGATTGCCACGGGATCCACAACATTCTGGCCGTCTCCGATACGCGCGCGCCTGTCTACCCGACAAACGTGGCGACCACTTGTGCGCGTTGCCACGCGGACGCCGCCTACATGAAGGACTACAAGATTCCCACCGACCAAGTGGCGCACTATCAGAAGAGTGTCCATGCCCAGATGCTCGGACAGGGTGACATCTCTGCGCCCACTTGCACGACGTGCCATGGCAACCACGGCGCCACGCCACCGGGCGTCAGTTCCGTAGCCAACGTCTGCGGAACTTGCCACGTCTTCTTTGCCCAACTCTTCGAGAAAAGCCCGCATCAAGCCGCCTTCGCAAAAATGGGACTGCCGGGCTGCGTTCAGTGCCATTCCAACCATGAGATTGTGAAACCCTCGGATGAGTGGGCCGGCGTCGGAGCGAATTCGGTCTGCGTCACCTGTCACGCTTCCGGTGATCCTGGCTACCGGAGCGCGCAAGCCATGGCCCAGGATCTCGCCCGACTGAACCTCGCCATCGTGCGAGCGGATACCATTCTGGACACCGCCGAGCGAGCGGGGATGGAAGTTTCGAGCGCCAAGCTTGAACTTACGAACGCCCACGAAGCTCTGGTCAAAGCGCGTGTCAACGTTCACACGTTTCGCGAAGAGCAAGTCCAGACGCTCTCGATTCAAGGTCTGGAAATTGCCACGCGCTCCAACCAGGCAGGCGTCGCGGCCCTTCACGAATTGAACATCCGCCGCAAAGGTCTGGGAATCTCCCTCATCACGATCCTGGTGGCCATTGCAGGACTGTATCTGAAGATCCGTCAAATCGAATCGCGCCAGAAGTAGCGCAGGGCCCGCGATCCGGCCCGCCGATCTTAATGGCGGGCGGCTTTTCCAACGGCGCGGGGGTTTGCCGCGCCGCCGTCTCTGCTGCTCAGCAGGCCGGTCCCGCCCTGCGGGACCGGCGCTACATGGGGCTTGCGGCGCAAGGGCCTAGCGCCACGGCGAGACCATCTCCTGCGTCTCGCACAGGCGCACGCGCGCGTCAACGGCGCGGAAGTCCTTGCCCTCAGGGAAGACCAGCAAGGGGTTGATCTCAATTTCCGCGAGCTCCGGCAATTCCTCCACGAGTTGTGAGAACCTTTGCAGGATTTCCGCGAGTGCGGCCAGATCCGCAGGAGCTTCTCCGCGCACGCCCTCCAGCAGGCGATAGCCGCGAATCTGCCGGATCATTTCTTGCGCCTCGAGGTCCGTGAGGGGCGGCACCCGAAAAACCACGTCCTTAACGGTCTCCACGTAAATGCCGCCCAGCCCGAACATCACGAGCGGACCATACGTCGGGTCTTGCGTCATTCCCACAATGATTTCGCGCCCGCCTCGAACGTATTCCTGAATCAGGAACCCCAGGCTCGCATCACCCGGCGCTGTTTTTTCTCGATGCCGGGCAACGGAATCCGTCATCCTCTCCGCGGCAGCCAGCAGTTCCTCTGGATCGCGAACATCGATAACGACGCCCCCGGCCTCCATCTTATGAACCAATTCCGGCGCCATAGCTTTGAGGACGACCGGGTAGCGAAGACCTCGGGCCACGCGCTTCAGCTCTTCCAGATTCCCAACCGATGTGGACCCCGCCACAGGAATTCCGTAATACCCGATGAGGCGAAGGCTTTCCTCCGCCGTCAATTGGGATCGTCCCTGATGGTGGATATCTTGCGTGAGCTCTTCCGCCGCGCCGCGCCGAACCTCGAAACGCTTCAACTCTCCCACCGGCCGTTCGCGCCACACTCGATAGCGCTCGAAGGCTGCCAGGGCGCTGACCGCCGACTCGGGGAAGATATATAGGGCCATATGGTTCGGATGGTCACGGTTCAACTCAGTGAAAAACTCTTCCGTCGCCATCATGACACCTATAACCGGTTTCATATACTGGTGACGCAACTCTTCCAGTCCCAAAACGATGTCCATGGCGCTGATCATCATGGGAGGAACAAAGACAACCAGCAGCATGTCGATGCCGTCGTCCTCCAGCAGGATGCGCGCGCAGGCGTCGTACCTGCCGCGATCCGATTTGCCCGTCATGTCCACCGGGTTCTGGATGCTGGCCTCGGGAGGAAGCAATCGGCCGAGCTCCTGGCGCGTCCGCTCGGAGAAGCTCGCCATGACCAGCCCGTTGGCAATGGCGGTGTCCGTGGCCATAATGGCGGGGCCGCCGGCATTGGTGAGAATGCCCAGGCGGTTTCCGCGCGGCAGGGGATTCTTGGAGAACGTGAGGGTGAGATCAAACAGCTCTTCCACGGTGTTCACGCGAATGACGCCGCATTGCTCCAGAAGCGCGTCCGTGGCGATGTCGAGGCCCTGACGCGTGGCAAGCGCTCCCGTGTGAGACGTGGCGGCGCGCGCGCCCGCCTCCGTCCGTCCGGACTTCACCACCAGCAGGGGTTTCCGCCTCGAAACCCGCCGGCAGATTTGCATGAAGTGTTTGGCGTCTCCGAACGATTCGAGATACATCAGGATCAAGTCCGTTTGCGGATCATCTTCCCAATACTGCAGCAGGTCGTTGCCGGAGACGTCGGTCTTGTTGCCCAGACTCACGAAGTACGAAAAGCCAATGTCCATTTGCCGCGCGATATTGAGGATGGCCACGCCCAGCGCTCCGCTCTGCGACATGAAGGCAATTCGTCCCGGCAGGGGGAGCGTGGGCGCAAAAGTCGCGTCCATGCGCACCGCGGGCTCGGTGTTGATCACCCCCATGCAATTCGGCCCGATCATCCGCATGCCATAGTGCCGCACCCGTTCACCGAGTGCGGCTTCGAACCTCTTTCCTTCTTCACCCGTTTCCGAGAAGCCCGCGGTGATAACCACCAGACCTTTCACTCCCTTTTTCCCGCAATCATCGATCACGCTCAGCACCTCGCCGCGTGGCACCACGATGATGGCCAAATCGAGCGAGTCAGGAATCGACGACACGGTGGGGAAGGCTTTGATAGAGTGAATAAAATCAGCCTTCGGGTTAACCGGAAAGAGCTTGCCATGGAAGTCAAATTCGATGAGCTGATGCAGGATTTCACGGCCGATCGATCCCTCGCGCCGTGAGGCGCCCACGACGGCGATGGATTTCGGCTTAAGGATAGGATCCAAAGGGTTCACAGGAATTCCTTTCACGAGGGCGAGCCCAGCGCTGAACGAACGCCGGAGGTCCCGGAATCCGAGGTGACCGCCACACCCGCCAAGCCTCCATTGAAAGCTGATTCAACTGCCAAGTCAACGGGAGATCGGCGACAAGTGAAGCGTGACGAGCAACAGAGTCCGGTGTCCGAGGTCCGGAGTCCAAAGGCAAAGGGCGGCGCGCCCGCAAGGGGCACGGGACGAGCAGGATGGCGAGCCGCGACAATTCCTCATGGAAGAATCGGCTGAACGCCGAGCGCTAATGATCAAGGTTTCAGGACAACTTTGATACGAGTGGAATCCGGCTTCACAAGTTCTTCGAAGATTCTCTGGCCGTCGGCCATTGGCGCTTCACTGATCCAGTCTGCCGTCGCCAAGCGGCCATCGACAATCCAGCCAACCGCTTTCTGAAATTCCCGACGGCTATAAGCAAAGGCGCCTGCCAGCCGGATTTCGCGCCGGATGATTTCCACGCAATCGAGGGCGGTTTCCTGCTCTCCCAATCCGGCCAGGATGATGAGCCCGCCCGGCCGCACCAGCCTTAGGGCTAATTGGCGCGTCACTGAGAATCCTGCGGCATCAAAGATCACGGCGCAGCCTTCCTCGCCGAAGAAGCGCTGGAGTTCCTCGAGGGCGTTCGCCTCCTTGGGGTTGACGGTCAGACCTGCGCCGAGCTTGCGCGCGATCTCGGAACGATGAGGGTTGATCTCCACGACGGCGACATTCGGAAAGTTCAGTTGACGCGCTGCTTCGAGGCCCATCAACCCCAGGGGCCCGGCGCCCAGAATGGCCAACGGACCACGCTCCTGTCCGACCAGGCCTGCCATGTGCAGACCACACGCCAGCGACTCAACCAGAGCTGCGCGGGTGAAATCCACTTCTGCTGGGATGGGGTCGAGGTTAGCGATGGGAACCTTCAAATATTCGGCAAAACCTCCCGCCACCTGCAGCCCCAGGAATTTCCGGCGCGGGCAGAGGTAGTCACGTCCCGACGAGCAGTAAGCACAGTGGCCGCACCCTAGGATGGGATAGACCGTCACGCGCGTGCCAGGAGCGACGGCCGCCTGTGAACTGCGGACCTCGACAACTTCCCCCGCCATCTCGTGACCGAGCACGAGCGGCGGAACACGGCCGCGGCTGTGCCCCAGCCAGCCGTGCAAGTCCGACCCGCACACGGCTGCAGCATGAATACGAACCAGGGCGTCGCCCGGCCCCGGCTCGGGGTCGGGCCAATCCTGATACTCGAGCTTTCGCGGTGCAGTGTAGACAAGGGCTTTCATGGAACCCTCTCCCGAGGTCACGGAAGTGAATCATCAAGTGCAGCCCAAACCGGCAAACAGCCTTTTGACAAAGACCTTTTACGTGGACTAAGCCAGTAACTCGGCGCGAACGTTCTTCAAGACATACAGAGCACGCTCGACCCCGACCTCGCCGGGAAGAATGGGGTCTTCATTCTCAATGCTCATGATTCCCTGAAAGTCGATGTCCATGTACGCCTTCACCACGTCCTTCCAGAGTTGCGCGCCGTGACCATACCCGACCGCGCGGAAGAAAACCGAGCCCTCGGCGGCCTTTGCGGGGTCTTCTGGAAAGTTCAGGACGCCCATCGTCGCAGCGACGTCTTTGACAATCACCGTGTCTTTCATGTGCGCGTGATAGATGGCGCCCTGCTTGCCGAGGTAATGGATGACCTCGATAGGATCGCAGCCTTGCCAGAACAAGTGGCTGAGGTCGCAGTTGGCCCCGATTTCTTCACCCACTGCATCACGCAGTTTCATCAACGTCTTCGGGTTGTACACGGCGAAGTTGGGATGCATTTCCAGAGCGATCTTACGAATGCCGTGTTCGCGCGCAAACTTCACAGCTTGTTTCCAATAGGGAATCACCTTTTCGTTCCACTGATACTTCAGCACCTGATCAAATTCCGGAGGCCAGCGGTAAGTGGCCTAGTTGGGCATCTTATCCACCGGCGAGCCGCCCGGGCAGCCGGAGAATCCCACAATGACCGGCACTTCCAGTCGCTCGGCCAAAAGGACGGTGTTTCGGAAAGATTCGTCATCTCGTGCCGCAATCTTCGGGTCGGGGTGAACCGGGTTGCCATGGCAACTCAACGTGGCCACCAGAATCTTGCGGTCTTCAAATTTCCTTTTCCAGGCTCTGGCCTTGGCAGGATCGGCGAGAAGCTCCGCGACCGGGCAATGCTTGGCGCCGGGATAACCTCCCGTGCCGATCTCCACCGCCTCAATTCCGAGCGCAGAAATCTTCTCGAGCATCTCTTCGAGCGAGAGGTGATCGTAAACAGGATCAAAGACGCCAATCGGAATCAGGCGGGACGACTTGGGTACAGGGGGGATAGCGGGTCGCGCCGGCGGAGTTTCACCCGCCGTCGGCGCCACGCCCCGCCCCACAGCCGGCGCGGTCGCGATCAAACTCCCTGTGGTTGCCAAAAATCTTCTTCGGCTCACAGAACGCATGTCTTTTCCTTTGGTCATTTCATCACCCTCCTACGTCGTGCTCGGAAGTATACGTCAAAAGTCGTCGTGTGTTGCATCGCAATGTCGTCGCTGCGAAACAGAGCCGACCAACAAAGCCGAGCACGGCTGGACGCACGTCGGGCAGGAATCTATAATCACTCCCGCCACCTTCAGGGGGATTCATGAATCACAAGACAAAAGCAGACCCGTCGCTGACGCTCAGGGTGACAAGGGGGGCGCGCAGCCCCGCTCAGTCTCGCACCACGTTTTGGGAAGTGGTCTTCAGGCGCTCCACATACAGAAGTGCGAACCCGCAAAAGGCGCTCGCGCTCGCACTTCTGAGCACACTGCTGGCTGTGAGCTGGGTTGTTTGGCCGCCAAGCTCGAAGCTGAACGCTCGTCCGCAGACATCACTGCAGGCGGTCACGGATCAGACGACCTACAACGTTGGCTCGGAGGTTCGCTTGCGGATTGTTCTTCCCACGTCACACGAGTTGACATTGGCTCCCCTCGACGTTGTCGCCTTCGTTCGCTACGCGGGTGAAGACCGGCCGGTGAACAAGGATGGGACGACAATCGTGTCGAACCTCTCTCTAGCGAGCGAGGCGTCGGCGGTCGGCTATCGGACTTTATGGGAAATTCCGATCGAGGCGCGTACTGGAAGGTACGAAATTGATTTGGTGGCGCGAGACTCCAAAACGCACGAGGAGGTTCTGAACGCGCCGCGCGCGGCGTCGTTCGCGGTGCATCGAAAACTCGTCGAGATCGATCGTATCCAGCTCAATAAGGCATCCTATGCGCCGGGAGATGTCGTTGCGTGCCGTGTTTCCCTTCACAATCTCACCGATCACAGGCTCGAAGGCCTGCGCGTGGAGTTTTCGGATCGTTACTGGCCCTGGATCGCCGGCCCCGCGGAGCTCGCGGCAGCGAGCATCGTCACGTTGACTGATAGGTTATCGTTCTTGCCAAAAGGAGAGGAGCAACTTTCGTCCGAGCATGCGGGGGTCGCAAAAGCCGTCTCCGGACCCGCGATTCATCAGTATGGAGTTGTCGTCTGGGACCGTGATCGCAAGACCGTGTATGACATCGCCTTCAGCCCCCTGATTTTCATCAATCCCCCTAGAGTGGATGCGCCCAAGCCTTACCCTGGGCAATACATTTACCCCAAGCTGGATGCGGTCAACACCTCGATCTATCGCCAGTTCCATCCAGGGCAATTCGGTAGTGGCGCTATTCAGTTTGATGCTGGCCACACGATGTTCGAGTCGGGGGCCGAAGCCACAGTGAGATTCTCGATTGTAAACCCGACGGACAGCACTTGGCGCCGGGTCTCGGTGCGGGGGCGCCTGGTTGGTCCCAACGAGAAAGAGCACGCGAAGCAGGTTGTGGCGGAGCAAGTTGACCTTAACCCGCACAGCGCGCCGCTTGAAGAAGAAGTGAAGTTCAGCCTTCCGCAGGACGAGAGTGGACTCTACCGGGCGCAAGTTGAAATAACTGATGCCTCGGGGCAATTGCTTGCTGCCAACGCGCTCGAACTCGGCGTCAATCCTCTTCCCAAGTCTGTGCTACTGTTCTGCGCGCACGAGGACGACGATGGAACGCAGATGGGGATGATTCGCGCCGCGGTGGAGAACCACATCCCTTTACACGTGGTTTACCTCACAAGTGGCGATGCAGGCGCCTGCGATCGGTACTATGAGCATTCCTGCGGCCCGGCCGAGGCGTTGAACTTCGGAGCCCTCCGTATGGAAGAAGCGCGCGCTGCGCTGGGCCACCTCGGCGTACCGCGCGAGAACATTCTCTTCCTGGGTTTACCGGATGGCGGTTCGGGCAAGATCTGGTACGACCACCCTCGGTTGTCTGATCCGTATCTTTCTGTTCTGTTGGCGAGCGACCATGCTCCGTACGACGGTCTCTTCCGACCGAATCTGCCGTTTGCCCGGGAGGCTGTCGTCGAGGCGGTGGAGGAGATTATCAAGAAGTTTCAACCCGAAGTCGTCTTCACTTCGCACCCGCCTGCGGAGGGTCACATCGACCACATCGTGAACAACTATTTCGTCGTGAAAGCGCTGCAACAATTGCTCCGCGAGGGCGCCATCCCAGCCAACCTCGAAGTGCGCGTGGACCGCATCTTCGACCCCAAGAGCCATCCCGCTACTCCCTACCATTATGAGGATCACCTGTTCCATGTCTCGGGCGAAGCAATGGCGCTGGCTCAAGAGGCTGGATGGTATTATCAATCGCAGGGAGGTAACCGGGCGCAAGGAAACCTGCGCACCTGGGATCAACTGCCCCGCAGCGAAGGCTACCGCAAAATGTTAGACTGGAAGGAGCACGATGGGTGGAACGAGAAAGAGTGAAGCATGGAAACACCGCGCGAGTGGGCGAGAGGATATAACCGCCAAGAGATGAACGAAGAGGCTGATGGGCATAATCCTGGCGCCGAGACGCTGGACGTGTCTCGCCCGGCTTCAGAACTTCCCACCGAGCCGTTCCCATGCCCGGCGTGCGGCCAGATGCTCGCCGCCTCGTGTCGTGTTTGCGTGGCTTGCCGGCACACCATCGATCCTGCGGAGATCGCCAGGCCGCCGGCTGCGGCGGTGTTAGCAGCACCCGCGCGGGTTGAAGAGGCCAAACCGGGGCCAGTACGTTTCCCGTGGCGTCTTTTCTTTGTAGTCCTGGGGATCTCCTTTTTTCTTGCGCAAATCTTCCTCGAACTCTGGGGAGCACAGAAGGCTAAATTAGCGATGGGGGGAGTGCAGACTCTTGCCGGCATCTGGGTGTTCTTCGACGCGCTCTGGCAGCGGATTCCCCGGCCGTTACGGTGGGGGGTGGGCTCGATGCTGCTGCCCGTTATCGTTTTTCCCTGGTACTTGGCGCGAAGAAGACTGCCGCAGTCGCCGTGCCCATTCGTGGAAGCGGACGTGCGACCGCTCACGCGTTTCGTGCTTTTTGCCCTGATCGTTTTCTTCCTGCTGAGCGTAATTTTCTATTTCGTGCAGGGCCCAGCGCCCCGCTAGCGAAGCAGGACGCCCCACGTTTCTAGTCGGGGATCAGTGCTCCATCCGACGCCTGGCAGATGTAAACCTCGGCCTTGAGGCCAACCGCTTCCTGATAACCCTTCGCAACGGCTAGCGCGAAAGCTTCCGCGGCGTCCGTGTGCACCAAGTTGACGGTGCACCCGCCGAATCCCGCTCCTGTCATGCGCGCGCCCAGCACGCCGGGCTGCTTTCGCGCGAGCTCGACGAGCGTATCAAGCTCTTTGGAACTCACTTCGTAGTCATCCCGCAAGCTCTCATGGGATTCATTCATCAATTCACCGAACCGCTCCAGGTCGCCGCTTTCGAGAACCTTGACGGCCTCCAGCACGCGCTGGTTTTCCGAAACCACGTGGCGTGCCCGGCGCAGGAGCAGTTCGTCAAGCACTCCGCGAGCGGTCTCGAGATTTGACATCTTCACATCGCGAAGCGACTTCACCGCGAGGCCGGTGCTTGCGATCTGCGCTACAGCCTGGCGGCACTGCTTCAGGCGGACTTCGTATTCGGATTGCGCCAGGGCGCGCTTGACCCCGGAGTTGCAGACCACAATTTTCACATCCGCAGCGAGCGGCACGTGGCGATACGAGAGATCGCGGCAGTCGAGAAAGAGCGCGTGGTCACGCCGACCGAGCGCCGAGATGAACTGATCCATGATCCCGCAGGGCACACCGACGAATTCGTTTTCCGTGCGCCGCGAGAGCTTGACAACGTAGACAGGATCGAGGTTCAGCTTCAGAAGCTTCTTCCAGAACGTTGCCGCGCCCACTTCCACCGCGGCCGAAGAACTCAGTCCCGCCTCACGGGGGACGTTGCCCCCAAAGGCGATATCCGCGCCGCTGAGGCGATGGCCATCTTCTTCCAGGAATTTCGAAACGCCGCGCAGGAAATTACTCCAGGAGTGCTGCGTGTCCTTCTGGATCTCATCCAGGCTGAAGTCGACGGAGGCATGGAAATCGCTCGAATAGGCGCGCACGCGGCGGTCCGTGCGGCGGCGGCCCGCATAAATGATCGCACGGTCGATGGCAGCGGGAAGCACGAAGCCGTCGTTGTAGTCCGTGTGCTCGCCAATCAAATTCACGCGGCCCGGCGCGCGCACCACGACTTCCGGGTCAGTTCCGTAGACCTTCTGAAATACCTGCTCAATCACGTGAACCTGCCCCTGACCCAAAGTTTCAAGCCAGTTCCGCAGCACGAACGGGAGGAACGGCCCGTAATTCCGCAGCTTTCTCTTCGGCCAGTGAATCGTTCAGAAAAGTTCCTGCGCCGGATTCGACGCTGGCCAAGTACTTGAGTTTATCCTTACTGCGGTGGGGTGGATAAAACTCAATGTGGAAATGAAAATACGGATACTGCCCCCAGGTGGGAGCTTGATGCAACACCATCATGTACGGGAAGGACATCTGATAAAGGTTGTCGTATTTCAAGGTAACCCACTTCACGATTTCAGCGAGCGCGCGTTCTTCCGAGGGCCGGAAAGCTTCCAGCGTTCCGAGATGACGCCGGGAGAAAATGTGGACCTCAAACGGCCAGCGCGCGTAAAAGGGAATGAACGCCGTGAAAGCTTCGTTCTGCGCGATGATGCGCCTGCCGCCGCGATGCTCCTTCTTGAGGATATCGCAAAACAGGCAGCGTTTGTGGGTGCGCTGGTGAGCGCGCGCGGCCGCTAACTCTTTTTCCAGCCGGGGCGGGATCAGTGGAAAGGCGTAGATCTGTCCATGGGGATGCGGCATAGTCACGCCGATCACCGCGCCCTTATTTTCAAAAATCAGCACGTAGCGGATACCCGGCGTGGCTTTGAGTTCCAGGAATCGCTTTCGCCACAATCGCACCAGTTTGACGATGTGATCGATGGGAAGTTGCGGCAAAGAACTGCGATGATCCGGATGATAAAGAACGACGTCGCACTTGCCGTGGGAAAGGCGAACCTTGTAGAAGTCATCACCCTTGATCGCCGGATCCGGCGGAGGGATGGCGAAGGCCGGAAAGTCGTTCGGGTAGATGTAAACGTCATAGTTGTCGGGGACGCGTCCAGAGCCCGGACAGAAGGGACACCAGTCCTCGGGCATCTGGGGGCGCCCCTGGCGATGCGAAGCGGTTGAAACCCATTCGCGAACGGTGGGATTCCAGCGGAGTTCCGTCATGGTTCACTACGGCGAGAAGCCCGGAATGCCAACGCCCCCATGAACACTCCGAAAACCAACATCGCCGCACCCCACCACAGATCGATGTTCACTCCCAGCGACTTCTCCTGGAAGATGGAAGCGTCGGCAGCGACCCCGTAAACCATCAGGACGATGCCGTAGATCGAGAAGATAATTCCAATTGGCCAGCGAATATCCAAACCCATCGTTTCCTACCAGAAGATGATATTCAAAACCGCGCAGAGCGCCAGGATTCCAATCGCCAGGATCCCCGGCCGCTCATACCAGGAAAGGTTTGAGGTCTTCGGCCTGGGAGTCAGCGAATAAACCAAGCCGACCAGTTCCTCTTCCTTCCGGGGCTCTGTAAAGAAGGTTACCACGACCGTGACCACAAAACAGACGACAAAGCCCCAGATGGCCTGGTAGAAGTTCGCCGCCATAGCACTGGGATAGTGGATGTATTGATAATGGTAGAGTGCGTAATGCGTGGCGGCGGCAAGGATGCCGCAAAGTAATCCCCAGAATCCCGCGTGCGCGCTGGTGCGCTTCCAGAACATCCCGAGCAAGAATGTGCCGAAGAGCGGGGCATTGAAGAACGCGAAAAGGAGCTGCAGGTAGTCCATGAGGTTGTTGAACCTCAGGACAATGAAGGCGGTTCCGATGCCGACGATCACTGCAAACACCGTAGCCATCCGGCCCATGGTGAGGTAGTGCCGGTCTTCCTTGCCGGGGTTGACGTGAGTTTGGTAGATGTCGAAGGTCCAGACCGTGTTGAAGGCCGTGACGTTCCCCGCCATGCCGGACATGAAGCTCGCCAGCAGCGCCGTTAGCCCCAGACCCAGCAGGCCAGAAGGATAGAGGCTGCCCAGCATCGCCGGCAGCGCTTGATTGTAATTGTAGTCACTCTTGGCCGGATCCCACAAGAGGTGCCGGACAGGCGAATAGGCGATCGCCACTAGGCCAGGCAGGACGACCATCAGCGGGAAAAACATCTTCGGCATGGCAGCAATCAAAGGCGTGCGCTGCGCTGCGGGCATGTCCTTGGCGGCCAGGCCACGCTGCACCACCAGGAAGTCTGTGCACCAATAACCGAAGGAAAGTACAAAACCCAGGCCAAAAATCGTAGCGATCCAGTTGACGCCCATGGGGTTCATGTCGGAGCGCCAGATATTAGCCCAAGTGTGCGCATAGCCGGGATTGGGAAGGCTGGCCTTAAGCCCCGCGAATCCTCCCACGGCTTTCAAACCCAGAATGGCCAGGGGCAGGAATCCGAAAACAATGAGGAAGAACTGCAGGACCTCGTTGTAAATCGAAGAGGTGAGACCGCCCAGGTAGATGTAGAGGGCGACGACCACCGCCGAGGCAACTACGCTCGCCCAAAACGGCCAGTTGAGCAGGCGCTGAAAGAGAATCGCCATCGCGTAGAGGTCCACGCCGGAAACCAGCAGCGTCATGAAAGCAAAACAGCAAGCGTTCAGGGTGCGGGTCTTCTCGTCATAGCGCTTGCGGAGGAATTCCGGTACGCTGCGCACTTTGCTGCCGTAATAGAACGGCATCATGAAGACGCCTACAAAACACATGGCCGGAATGGCCGCCAGCCAGTAAAAGTGGTTGACGTACATGCCGTACTTGGCGGCATTGGCCGCGTGGCCCATCACCTCGAGCGCACCAAGGTTCGCGGACATGAACGCCAGGCCGGTGATCCAGCCGGGAATCGAACGACCGGAGAGGAAAAAGTCGTCGCTGGTCTTCATCCGCCCGCGGAGAGCGAATCCGATCCCCAACACAAAACCGAAGTAGATGACGATAATCGTGTAGTCGACAAAGTGAAGGTGCATAGTATCCTACCAGTCCGCGAATACTTACCACAGGCCACCCCAAAAGTAAACGCAAGACTGTGTCCGAAGGCGTGATTCGGAGGGTTCGCACCCGTAACTCCTGCGGGTGCGCATAACAGAACGCAAACCGCGGGATCGCGCGGCAGCCGGGACAGAGCTGCAGTAGCGCTGACCTCCAGATCAGCACGAAGGGAAAACAACAAAGCTGGCGACCTCCCGACGATGTCGGGACAAGTTCCGGTGGGCAATACTTCAGGCCAACGGCCAGCGCCCGGCACTTGGAGAGGCAAGCCGCGCCCCTTCGCCTGACCGCGTGATCTCAGCGCCGCACGTCGGGGAGGTCGACCAGGATCAGTTCGGAATCTTTGGCTGACTGGATGCTCAGCTCCGGTTCGTGAGCGATGCGCGCCTGGTCGCCTGCGGCGAGCTGGGTGCCGTTCACGGAAAGATCGCCTTCGATGACGAACACGTATGCCTTGCGATGCTGGCGACTCTGGTGCTTCACCTTGCTGCCAGCCGGGAGCGTGGCGACATAAACCTGTGCGTCCTGGTCGATGGCGAGCGTGCCGGCGAGTTCGCCGCTCGAAACCACGGGCAGCAGTCTGCCAAGGCGCTCGGCGGGCGCAAACTGACGCTGCTCCCAACGAGGTTTGAGCCCGCGCGTGCGCGGCAGAATCCAGAGCTGCAGAAGGTGCACAGGGTTTTCCTGCGAGTGGTTGTATTCCGAGTGCAGGATACCCGTGCCGGCCGACATCACCTGCACTTCGCCTGGGTGGATGACGCCACGGTTGCCCGTGCTGTCCTTGTGCTCGAGCTCGCCCGAAAGGACGTAGGTGACAATTTCCATGTCACGGTGCGGGTGCATGCCGAAACCTCTGCTAGGCTCGATAACATCGTCGTTGAAAACGCGCAGCGCGCCCCAGTTCAAGTTCGACGGGTCGTGATAGGTGTCGAACGAGAAGTGCCAGCGCGTGTCGAGCCAGCCGAAATTGGCGTGGTGGCGTTCGTCGGACTTGATGACCTTGGTCACCAGGTGCTCCTTTGCTGACGAGAGTTCGGCGCTTCGCAGGATTCCTGCGCCAGCGCTCACGCGGTACGGCAACGGCGGTTGGCGCGCAGCACGACCGGCGCGCCCGTCGATCAGATCTTGCGCGCTGGCGCGCGACACACCGGTGATACCCGGGTATGGACACCATCCCCATGCTACGTCCCCACGTCAGAGATGCCCGCGCCGTGGAGTTGGCGCGCCGCACGCCCATCGCGCATCAGACGCGAGAGGGTGAGTGACTTCCCACCGGCTGCCCTGCCGAGGCTGGCTCGCCGTCGAGCAGCGCGCTGATCGCCCGATCAAGCGAGAAGGCGCCGGCGCCTCTGATCATCACAGCCAGGGTCAAAGCGACGACCAAGAGATGGTACTCAAAGCCCTCGCCCTTCTGCTGGCCGGACCAGTTCATGAAGAAGCCGTTCGGCAAGTGCACCATGAAGATCGCCACGAGCATGTTGACGGCGATGCCGAAGGCGGCGATGCGGCTCAGCAAGCCGAGAAGCAGTCCCAGCCCGCCGAAGAATTCCGCGCATATAGCAAGAAAGGCGAAGACCGTGGGGATGTGCATGGTTTGGGTGAAGAACCCCATCGTCCCCTTGAAGCCGTAGCCTCCGAACCAGCCCAGCATTTTTTGCGCGCCGTGCGCTAGGAAAACCACGCCTAGCACTAGTCGCAGAATCGTCAAAACCCTGTCGTCCTCGGTGTGGAATAACTTTTTCAGCATGGTGTGCTCCTTGAATAGGGTTTGCCGCGACGGCCGCAGGTCGTGCAGCCGTCGTGGCCGTCCTTTTGACCCGACGCTCTCACGGGCGAGACGCCCGTGCGCAGTGAGCATTATGGACGGCACTCGCCGCCCGAAAGTTCTCCGGCCCGCTCATCAGGGCCGGGTTTGAGATTCCGTTTCCAAAGCCAGCGGCGCCGGGTGGCCCCAGGTTCCGCTGAAGACGAAATCTGCGTGTGGCTTGCGAGTGCGTGCGGACGGAGGTTCCGACGGCCCTTCTACGTAGCCCAGCGCCAACACGGCCACAGGTTCGAAGCCCGCGGGAATGGCGAAAAGCTCCCGAGCAAGGCGCGAGTCGAATCCGCCCATCTGGTGGATATAGAGATCGCGCGCCGTCGCCTCGACGGTCAGGTTCGCGACCGCCTGGCCCAGGTCGTAGAATGCGTGACGATTGGGGCGGGCGACATCATCGAATTCCAGCTTGGTAACCGCCAGGATCAGAACCGGCGCCCGCTGCGCCCACTGGCGGTTGGCCTCGGCCAAGGTGCTGAGCAGGCGGGTGTAGCCTTCAGCGTCATCGCGCATGGCCAAGATGAAGGCCCAGGGCTGGGCGTTGAAGCTCGAGGGTGCCCAGCGTGCCGCCTCGAAAAGCCGCACGAGATCTGCGCCCTCGATGGGACGCGCGGAAAATCTGCGCGGGCTCCAACGTCGCGCCAGGAGCGCATGGATTTGTGCATTCGCTCCCTGCGCACTGGCTGAAAATCTGACTGCTTGCATGGTCCCTCCTTGCTTCCCTTGCTTCGGCGCTGATCGTCGCTTGCCGCCCGGCGTCTTTGATGAACTATACTACTATAGTCGTTACAACAACTAATGGATGCACGAACAGCTTCTAAGGTTCACGAGCCGCCTCCAGAAGCTCGACGAGCTTGTGCAGTTCACTTTTGTCCATGCGGCTCAACAGTTTGCGGTGATACTGCGCCACGGGCCCGTCCAGGCCCTTCAATACCTTCTGCCCCGCGGCGCTAATGCGCACCGTGATGACGCGGCGATCCAGGCTGTCGCGGCTGCGGGTGAGAAGGCCGCGCCGCTCCAACCGGTCGAGCAGGCGCGTCACGTCAGGGTCTCGCGTGATCATACGCTCGGCCACCTCGCGGCAGCAAAGGCCGCGTTCTCCGGTGCCCCGCAGAATGCGCAGAACGTTGTATTGGGTGTGCGAAAGACCTGCAGGCTTCAGGATCTCCTCGGCGCCCCGGGCCAGCGCGTCGGCGGTGCGCATCAGGTTCAAGAAAACCTCGGCCTCCAGGCTCGTGAAGGGCTTGTCCTGCTTGATTTCGTCCTTGAGCTTGCCCACCATGGCTTCACGATAGCTGTTATAACGACAGTTGTCAAGAGGAATTCATTCATCGAGTGATCAGGAGGTTGGGTGATCGCTTCAGCGACCCATGCGGTCATCAGGTAATTGAGTGATTTGGCGATCTGGTGATTCGGCGATTTTGGATTTTAGAGTTGGATCTTGGGATTAGCCAATTGGACGGGCGGGGGTCGGTAGCTGATGGTTGCATTAAGCAGGGTAGACTTGTTCTTTAGGTCTGGGGATTTTTCGGTGGCATAAGACCAAGGGCCGCTAAGTTCAAGAGCCACTCCGCGCTACCAGGTCTGCACGCGGACATGTGCGACGAACGAGACTGGCGGCCTCAGTTGAGGAAATAACTGCGGTAAAGCGTATCGCGCTTGACGGGGCGAAAGCCAGCGTCGCGGATCATGCGGCGGAGTTGCTCTTCGCTGGAAGTCCGGGTGACGCCCGCGGCGCGCACCACGTTTTCCTCGATGAGGATCGAGCCGACGTCGTTGCCGCCAAAGCGCAGCGCGATCTGGCAGATCTTGTGGCCGGGGGTGAGCCACGAAGCCTGCACGTTGAGGATGTTATCCAGATAGATACGCGCGACGGCGAGCGTCTTGAGATAATCCGCCGCCGTCACCTCTTCCTTGAGGAAGTTGCCGAGCGAGGTGTGGGCGCGCTGGAAAAACCAGGGGATGAAGGCGGTAAAGCCGCCCGTCTCTTCCTGCAACTGGCGGACGCGCTCGAAGTGGCTGACGCGGTGCTCGATCGCCTCGCCGCAGCCGAACATCATGGTGGCGGTGGTGCGCATGCCGAGCGCGTGCGCGGTGCGATGTACGAGCAGCCATTCCTCGGTCGTGCACTTCAGGCGGGCGATGCGGCGGCGAACTTCGTCGTCGAGGATCTCGGCACCACCGCCGGGGATGGAATCCAGGCCGGCGTCCATCAGGCGCACCAGGGTGTCGCGCAGCGGCAGGCCAGAGACTTCCGCGATGTTCAGGACCTCCGGCGCTGAAAAGCAGTGCAGGTGAATCTGCGGAAAGCGCCGCTTGATGCTGCGGAGGAGGTTTTCGTAGTAATCGATCTTGAGGTCGGGATGCAGCCCGCCCTGCATCAGCACGCCTGTTCCGCCTAGGGCGACCGTTTCCTCGATCTTCTGGAAGATGGATTCGAGTGGCTGGATATAGCCTTCCGGCGACCCCACGGGACGATAGAAGGCGCAAAAGGAGCAGTACTCGGTGCAGATGTTCGTGTAGTTGATGTTGCGGTCGATCTGATAAGTGACCACGTTGCCAGGATGCAGGCGTTTGCGAACGGCGTCGGCTTCCATGCCGATGCCCAGCAGGTCATCGGAGCGGAACATGTCCAGAGCCTGTTCTTTGATGATGCCCATGGTTCTGCCGCGAGGAGAGATTCATCGCCCCTCACCTGAGGGGCTCAGAGTGACAGCGGCGGGACCGCCACAATCCGAAATTCGAAACTCGCAAGCCTTCTGTCAATCGCCCAATCACTCCATCGCCCCATGGCCCGATCCCTTGACTCAGGCAAAATACAGCTCTTTCTCGGCGGGAATGATACCGGTCTCATGCGCCAGCCTGTAAAAGAGCCGCAACCCCTCGCGATTCTCCTCATCCAGAGAATAGTCGATATTCTCGGTCAAGTAAACCTTCACGGCGGAGGCTGTCATGCCGAGCTTGGGCGCATATTCGGCGGCGATGTCGTCAATGTGGGCGAGTCCGAAATCGAGGGAAGCGGCGAAGTCCGCGTGGCGCCGGGAGAGGTGGATGTCGTCGTGGCCCACCCACAGTGCGAAGACAAATGGCAGCCCCGTGAACTTTCTCCACTCCGCGGCAAGGTCGTGGACTTCCGCCACCTGGCCGCTGTAAGTCAGCGCCGGGTCACCGATCACGAGCGCGGCGTCCGCGTGCTTCAGCATTTCGTCCGGCTGGGGCGCCGCCGGCGAGAAATTGACCCGCCGCGCATAGAACTTGTGCATCAGGATGTGCACGAGCGCGGCAGAGGTGCGCGAGGAATGGTCAACCGCTACGGTTTGCACCTGGGGAAGGGGCATCTTGCTGAGCAACAGCACGCTCTTCACTTCGTACTTGGAAGCGATGGACATGCCGGAAAGAATCTGCCCACGGTCAAGCCGCTGGTATTCGATGGAAGGGATAATGCCCACGTCCGCCTGGCGCCGGCGGACGCTATCGGCGCAGCCGCTGGGAACCGTCAACTGCAATTCGAACTTGCCTTGCTGTTCGCCGTGCAGCATGCCCCAGATGAGGGGAACGGTGTTGAGATACTGGACCACAGAGAGACGGAGTGCTGGCATGGTGGTAAGGAGAATTGACCGGTCATTCTATCTCAGCCCTGCGGGTTGTCAATTGGCGCTGTTGAAGCGAGAGATCTCCTGCTGAAGGGAAGGCCCAGTTTCGTTGAATTGTCTCCGCGCAGCAATGCTGAAGTACGCGATGGGGAGAATCGTGCGGGAGTTGGCCGCCTCATCTGACCGGTGCCGCGGCCTGTTGGATCGCTTGGATCACTTCATCGTTTCCCCCCGCCGCCCGAATGTCGTTCAGATCGCCGGCGCTAGGCGAGAACTTGAGGCCGCGGTCTTTGACGAGCTCCACGATTCGTGAGTTGGAGACTCCGCCCTGGAGCAAGGAGATAATGTCCTGCTTGCCCAGCGCCCGGGGATTCGGGGGAGCTGTTTTGGGTGTGAAATGTGCAACAAAGCTGAATTTGGATTTCGCTTGAGCCGAGTTAGTGGCAACGATCTCAAAGGTGTTGTCGCCGGGCTTGAGCGCGACAGGATCCGACCAGAACTCTGCAGCCTGCGCGCTCTTGGGCCGTAACACTGCCGGCGCGCCGTTGATCGTTACGGTCGGGAAACCAGAGTTATCCATGGCCATACCGCGAATGGTGAGCGGGGATTCATTGACCTGGACGGTCTGGTTCTCACCCGCTCCGGAGGGCGCGACGAGGACGATTGCTGGTGGAGCAGGCGGCGTAGCTTTGACTTCGGGGGGCGGCGTAACGACCGGTTGCGCGACAACGGCCGGTGGCACCGCGGCTTGTTGCTTGAGTTTGAAGTCTGCCACGACCGCGTCAAAATTCTGAAGCGCTCGCAGGACCAGGGGTGTGTATAGGGAATCGGCCTTTGCGACACTGTTCACAGAAGCGTCTGTCGAATCAGCCGCGTCCCAGTGATTCTCCGCCGCATAGCCGACGAAGTGCCGGAGCTTGCGATCTCGGAACTGGACCGCGCCGTACTCGATCTTCAGGTCGGTGATCTCAGCCCGGCTGACCTCGAATCCTACGTCAGTTTCCTTGGTAATCCGCGATTGCCGAACCATAGTATACCGAACTGCATCACGGCTGATTTCTAGCCAGCCGTAGGAAGCCCTGATCCTCGGCTTGAGTAACGTCCAGTTCAGGCTGGAATGGCCAACCGGGAAGCGTAGCGTGGGGTTCGTATCTGCGTTGACCAGTTGAACGTCCTCGGGCAGATTGGCAGGAGCGGAAGGGAGTGCCACTCGGGCCACTCTGGGGGCTTTGGCCAGTTGAGTGTCCTCAGGTAGATTGGCAAAGCTCCCCGCAGCCGGTTGCACCACGACGCCACGCGCGGGAGGGTCCGCAGCTCGACCCAGCCCGGAGCCTGCGAAACGCAGGCAGACTAACAGCGCTGCCAGGAGTCGTAGGGGTTGGGATCGCCTTTCCGGGATCATTTCGCGCCGTCTTCGGCCACTCGAGGTTCGCGGGTTGGCCTTTTGGGAGCCACTCTCAACACCGCCTCAAGAGAATTCTTCACACTCGCGCGGCCAGCGGATTATCTCACCGTTTCCAGGCGCGGCGCAAACGTGCAGGGTATTGTGCCCCAAACCTACCTTGGACGGCATTCGGGGAACGCCTCGGGAGGGCTGCTAGTGCCGTTTCAACTTGCCTTGGCCATCCCGCCCCGCGGAATTCGTTTTTCAGGCCGTGCAATTGTGGTCGGCGCGATTGCGCGGAGTAAGTTGGAACGGCACTAGGGGTGCGGAGCAGCCTGCTGGATCGCCTGGATCAGCTCATCATTTCCACCCCCCCCGCGAATGTCGTTCAGATCGTCAGCGGTGGGCGAGAACTTGATGCCACGGTCTTTGATAATCTCCGCGATGCGCGCGTTGGGGACTCCGCCCTGGAGCAAGGAGATAATGTCCTGCTTGCCCAGCGCCCGGGGATTCGGGGGAGCCGCCTTGGGGGTGTATTGAACGAGGAAAACGAGCTTGGCCTCCACCTGGGCCGCGTTGGAAGCCGTGATCTGGATGCGGTTACCTCCGGGCTGAAGCGGCAGCGGGTCCGACCAGAACTCGGCCGCTTGCGTGCTTTGCGGTCGCATATTGGTGGGCGACCCATTGATGGTGACGACCGGGATGCCGGTGCTGTCCATGACCACGCCCCGGACGACCAGAGGGGATCCATTCACCTCGAGGGTCTGGTCCGCGCGTGCACCCGAGGGAGCAGACAGCACGATCACAGGGGGAGCGGCGGGCTTGGGTTCCGGTGGAGGGCTTACGAGGGGTTGCGCCACGACGGGTGGAGGCGCCGGAGGCTTCACGAGGGCGAGCACGCGATCGAAGTTCTTGAGGGCTTGGTAAATCGAGCCCGTCCCCAGGGAGCCCTGACTGGCGGCCGCCATGGTTCCCGGGCCGCTGTGGATACTCCCCCAGCGATCCTGCGGCAAGTAGAAGATGGCAAACTTTTTCTTATCCCTGTGGAACTGCAAGTACATCTCTATCTTGACTTCGCTGATCTCCCCAGTGGGGATGTCGAATCCTTCGCCCAGCTTTCCGGCCGGTTGCATCACACTGTAGTGGATCCTACCCTGCGACACATCGAGCCAGCCGTAGGATAGGCTGTTAACGGACCAGCCAGAGATGCTCCCAATCGGGTAACGTAACGTGGGGTTAGTGTCGGCATTCAGAAGCTGGGGCTTGAGAGCATCTTCGATGTCTGCGTCATCAACCCTCCCGCCACGTCTGCTGCTACCCTTTCTGGCGAGTTGGGCTGCTGCCGCCGAAGTCGCGCTGATTATTAAGAATAAGATTAGAGCCGAGCGGCCCCTTCGCCAAAGTTCGTGGTTTGGGCTCATCGGATATGGACCTCCCCTGTTCTGCGGGTCGGGCACCTGCGATTCCGCAGGCTCCACACGGACCATCGGTGGTTGGAAGGTAGTATCTTAATTTCCTTCGCCAACACGGAGCCGATCCCATGGTGGATCAGCCTGGCCATTATTATTCCACTCTCGGGCGACAAGTTTCAACCGGATTGCAGAATTGCCATAGCGGGGCGCAGGGAGGCGTAACAGCAAATGGCAGCGATTTGTCTTGCCGCCGCACCCGTCAAAGCTGCCAGCGAAGGGCGGGGGGGTCCAGAACGTGTGGATGTACTGGTCAGTTGTTGCCGGCGGTCTGCTGGATTGCTTGGATCAGCTCATCATTTCCACCCTCCCCGCGAATGTCGTTCAGATCGTCAGCGGTGGGCGAGAACTTGAGGCCACGGTCTTTGATGATCTCTGCGATGCGCGCGTTGGGGACCCCACCTTGCAGCAAGGAGATAATATCCTGTTTGTCCAGCGCCCGGGGATTCGGGGGAGCCGCCTTGGGGGTGTAATGAACCAGGAAGACAAGCTTGGCCTCGGCGTGGGCCGAGTTGGTAGCCGTGATCTGGATGCGGTTACCTCCCGGCTGAAGCGTCAGCGGGTCTGACCAGAAGTCGGCCGCTTGCGCATTTTGCGGCCGCATGTTAGCAGGCAAACCATTGATGGTGACGACGGGAATGCCGGTGCTGTCCATGGCGACGCCGCGGATAACCAAGCGGGATTCATCCGTCTCGACGACCTGGTTCGCCCCTGCGCCTGAAGGACTTGCCAGCACGATGGCGGGGGGAGCAGGGGGCGCGGCGGGCTTGGGTTCCGGTGGAGGGCTCACGAGAGGTTGTGCCGCAACGGGTGGAGGCGCCGGAGGCTTCACCAGCGCCAGCACATGATCGAAGTTGCGCAGCGCCTGATAGATCGACACCGTCCCGTCTGTCCCGCGGCTGGCTGCCGAGGCGGCCCCAGGGGCAGTGTGAACCGATCCCCACTGGCTTTGGGGAAGATAGAAAATCATCTGCCTCTTTTTGGGGCTCCGGAACATGACGTAATTGTAAGAGAACCGGATGTCGTTGATTTCATTGCGGGGAACTTCGAACGAGTGATCGGATTTGCCAGCGGGCTGCGCCACTTGGTAACGAACCGAGTTGTGGGTGATGTCAAGCCAGCCGTAAGTGATACTGAAGACCGAGCCTGGAATACTCAGGATGGGGTAACGAAAAGTGGGATCGGAATCGGCATTCAGCAGTTGCGGCCGGAAGTCGGAATCGAAATAGGGACCTCCGCGCTCCCTGGCACCCCTCTTGGCAACTTGTCCTGCCGTCGCGGCCGAAGTCATCCCGACGACAAAGAACAGAAGGAGAGCCGATCGGCCCCTTCGCCAAAGTTCGTGGTTCGGGCTCATCGGAAATGGACCTCCCCTGTTTTGCGGCTCGGCCACCTGCAATTCCGCAGGCTCCACACGGACCATCGGCGGTGCGAAGGAAGTGTCTTAGTCTCCTTCGCCAACACGGAGCCGATCCCGCGGCGCATCAGCCTGCTCATTATTATTTCACTCTCGGGAGGCAAGTTTCAACCGGCTTGCAGGATTGCGATAGCGGGCCGCAGGGGAGGCATTGCAGGAAATGGCAGGGATTTGTCCCGCCGCGGCACCCGCCCAAAGCCGCCAGCGAAGGGCGCGGATGATCCAGAACATGCAGATGTCCTGGTCACTTGCTGGCGGCGTATTGGATTGCCTGGATCACCTCATCGTTTCCACCCTCCGCACAAATGTCGCTCAGATCGCCAGCGGTGGGCGAGAACTTGATGTCACGGTCTTTCACCCTCTCCGCCGCGCCCCGGTTCCTATCGTCATTTCGGTGCCGAAATGCTCTGAAATCCTTTCTCAAACGCCTTGTCTTTCGGGATTCCCCTGCTGATGTAATTACCCAGAAACAGAATGTCACCATTCTTCGCGTCCACGAGCACCACATGTGTGATAAACGTGGCGCTTCCGGAAAAAGCCATTCCGGCCAGACCGCCCGTCATGAACGACCTGCCTTTTGTTTGTTTTTGCGCGTCAGCGCGAACGATGACCAGAGCATCCGCGCTTCCCTTGCTGTTCAGAACGGCTACCATGTCGCCAAGCGAGAAGCGGCCCTTCCGGACGTCCTTGGGCTTCCTATAGAGCTGCGGACCAATCTCGTCGAACTTCCGCTGGACGTCGGCGACCGCATATTTGAGTTCGTTATTATTGTTTAGAGCCTCTTCAGTAAACGGGGTTTCCACCGAGAGGCCACTCTTCGTCAGGGCAGCAGCCACGCCGGAGGCCAATGCACTCGTCGCCTCTTCCTCCTCCTTGGCCATCCCCTCCGCGCCCTTCACGCCCTGCTTCGTCATCTTCACGATTGAGGGCAGCACCACCACAGTTCGAACGTTGACTTCCTTGGCCTTCAGTTTTGGATGCAAGAACTCATATCCCTGGGCTGGTGCGGCTAAGAGCAACAGCCCTGCCACTAGCAGGTAGCTGATTTTTGGTCTCATAGAGTTTCCCTCGTTGAAATCTGATTTCAAGCACGTCACTGGCTGGCGGAGCCCCGCAAGATGTCGATTCGCCCCTGAACCCTTTGTCGATCGAGTGCGTTTGGCAGCAGTTCTAGGTATTTTTCGTAGGCCGCGAGTGCCTCTTTGTTCCTATTGGTCTTTTCATAAAGCTGCCCCATGCCGAGATACGTCTTCGCGTGTCCCGGGTCGATCGATAGAGCTTTCTGATAGGCTTCCTCGGCCAGTCTCTGGTTCGCCTGCCACGCAGTTTGACCTGCGTCTTTCGCTAGCAACTGGCGCTCTTCCTCGTCTGAAGTGAATTTCCTTTTCAGACTCTGTTCTCTCTTCGTTTCATCCTTGCTCAATTCCTGATCGCTAGGCCGCGGCGTCCAGGGACCCAGGGAACGGTAAGCGTCCGCCTTTGCACAAAGATTCTCAGCCGAGTTGGGGTGGAACTCGAGAAGCTTCTGAGCGCGAGCCAGGGCAGTGCGCGGGCGGTGCGAGAGTATCGACAGGTGAATGTCCTCGTGAACCACCTGTTCTGTAAGGCTGAGATATTTCATCCTCCGCGCCGCGAGTACGTCGGGTGGAACCGAGAGGGGAGGCTTGGAAGAAATCAAGCTGGTCATATACGCTATGCGGTCGTCCAGTTTGGGGTGATCGTTGTAATAGATCTTATCAACGTTCGCCTCGTTCATCCTTTCAAGCAGGCGAAACGTATTGACCAACTCATTCGGGTCGTAATTGCCCTCAGCCAACTTATTGAACGAGTACACATCTGCGTCTCGCTCAAGCTCCCGGCTGTAGCCGTTGATGGACGCAATCGCCGCAACCGCCACCATATCGCCAGCCAGTCTGATCGCCGCGCCCCACGCATAGCCGGCCGGGGCAACACTGGACGCGAACGCGGCGATATTGGCGATGGTGGCCTTCTTCCGGTAGTCTCGATAAGCCAGGTACGTATGCCGATCCGTCACGTGTGTCATTTCGTGCGCGAGCACTCCGGCCAACTGGTCCTCGTTCTCGAGCAGAGAGACGAGACCGGTAGTGACGTAGATCGACCCGTTCGGAAGGGCGAAGGCATTTGCCATGGGATCTCGAACCACCCGGAATTGCCACATGACTCGTTCCGGCGCTGCTCCGGCCGGTAGCATTGCTCGCCCGACCTGATTGACGTAAGTTTCCATCGCCTCGTCGTGATAGACCATGCCCTGCCTCTCGAGTTTCCTGTCCAGTGCCTCCACTTGCTCGAGGAGAGAAAGGTCTACTTTGGTAAATGTGAAGGTACTACTTTTTTCTATCGCAGGCAGCATAGTGACGCCCAGGGCCGTCATCATAAGGACCAATTGGACTGGTCGGACCTTGATGAGTCTCATAGCTACCTCCTTTTTGTTTTCATTTGAGCATGCGTGCCGGACTCCAGCGCTTTGGCTTTCTCGAAATCGGCGTTTGCACCGATCTTGTCCCCCATCTGCCATTTGGCGTTCCCGCGATTCTGGAAGGCCTCGGCCATACCCGGATCGAGCCGGATCGCCTCATCGAAATCACTAATCGCCTGCTGGAACTTAGAAGCGCTGTAATAAGCGTATCCCCGAAGGTTGAGGATCGCCGGATCGTTAGGTTTCAGCCGGACCGCCTGATCGTAGGAATGGATGGCTTCCTGGAACAGGTATAGCTTCATGTAGACTTTTGCTCTTTCTACGAGCGGCTCGGCCCAGTCGGGCTTCAGTCGGGCGGCTTCGGAGAAACTGATTGCGGCAGCCTCGAACTTGCGATGCGCAAGCTGGAGTTGACCATCTGCAAAAGCCTTCTCGGCCTGCTCGGCGGCCGCCTCGGTAGACGCCTTGATGGCGCTCGTGGTGCGGGAGTCGTCGGTGGGGATCTGCTCGGCTCCGGCGATGCGCAAGGCATTAGTGAGTTCGGCCTTGGCGGCAGCGTCATCAGGGTTCAAAAGGATTGCCACCCGCTGTTCGGAAACGTCCCCCTGCCAATCCCTCTTCTTCCCGAGCGCGATGCCGAGCAAGCGGTGGGCTTCGGAATCGCCCGGATTCCGCTGGATGGCCTTCTGGTAAAGCGCGATGGCGCCGTCGATGTCACCAGTGTCCATCAACGCGTTTGCCCCCTTGACGTGCTGCTTGGCTTGCGCGGCGGCATCTTGCGCAGGTGGTTTGACGGCTCTCGCGGCGCCCAAGGCGTCGATGAGGACCGGCTCGGCTCCGGCGCTGCGCAAGGCGCGGAAGTATTCTTCGGTCGGGTTAAAATCGATGCCGTTTTCGCGCACTAAGTCCGCCACCCTCGCGCTGTGCACGGAACCTTTCACCAGCTCCATCACTTGATCTTTGGTGAGAGGCTTCTTGGTCGTCTGCGGGGCCGCCGCCAGTCCCAGGGCCAAGAGCAACACCATCGAGATGAGAAGTCGGGATTTCATAAAGCGGACCCCTTGCGACGGGGTGGCAGGGGCTTACATGCCTAGACCTTGCAGCCGGGATTCAGGTCAGCGAGTCCTGCAATGAGGAAGCTGGCTTCGGGCCCGATTGAGCAAAGGGCTGGTTATGACGACTCCAGCGGCGTCGGCAGGCCCCGCCTCCCAAATCTGGATTTCCACTTCGCAGTCCTCGATGGCACGGAGTGTACACCCCAGAACCCGGCTTTGCAACGCCACCGCAAAGGCTGTGTCAAAGCTCTTTAGAAATGTCCCCTTGTTAGAAGTGTCCCCTCTGAAACTCTGTGGTTGTTGCTTTGGGTGTTGGGGTTGCTTTCGGGTTCCGGCCGGAGCGCAGGCCGGAACCCGAAAGCAAGGGGGCGCAGACCGCTTGTCGCCACGGGTGGTCGGCGTGATTTGCGGTACGCCTTTACGGAACGGGGCATCGCGATGCTCTCCGGCGTATTTGGGAGCAACCGTACCATCCAGGTCAACACCGTCATCATGCGGGCCTTCGTCAAGCTACGGGAGATACTCTCTGCTCAGAAGGACCAAACTGCAAGACCAGCGGTTGGCCTTTTCTGTCAGTGAGCCGTAGTAGCCTTTTCGGGAAGGCTGACCTCACCACGCACTGCAGCGCCTGCGCCCACTCGATACTCGGGTCAAGGCGCCGAGGATTGGGTGGGATCGAGCGGGCGAGAACCGTGGCTCGGGCCGCTGGAGACCGGGGCTCCAGTATTGATGTAAACCTTATGCCCCTGCGCGTCGGAAATCAGGACAATCTCGTCCGCCTGCAGAGGTGATCCCTTCCCCCCAAGCATAGTCTCGGGTTGGCTCTGCGGCCCCAAAGCTATGTCGGCCAGTTCTTCCTGAACTGGGGGGAACGGCTCCGTACCCGCAATGAACACCTCGCTGTGAGTCAAGGCTGGATCGGCGAGCGCTACAAGGTTTGTGAGATTGTCAATCGCGGCCGTCTCGATTCCGTCGGGCTGACTAAACGGCTGGGGGGTTTTATAGACAGGTAAGCCGGTCGTCCGCTTCATGAATTCGGTCCAGACAGGCAAAGCCGAATGTGCACCGGTGATATCCAGGTCCCGGTCGTCGTCGTAACCGACCCAAACCACGGCGAGAAGGTTCGAGGTGAATCCGGCAAACCAGCCGTCATGTGAAGTGCCGGTCTTCCCTGCGGCCGGGAGCCCAAAGCCACCGGTCCTCACGCCCGCTGCGGTGCCGCTATTGATGACGCTTTCGAGCAGACTCACCATTAAATAACTGACGCGCGAATCAAGCACTCGGTGGGCGCTGACAGGATTGTCCCAAACGGGGCGGCCCTCGGCATCGGCGACGGCCACGATGCTCCTGGGTGTGACGTGCTCGCCGCGATTGGCGAAAATCGTATAGGCCCCAGCGACCTTGAGTGGCGTCGCGACATAAGCGCCCAGCGCGATGGCGGGCGTCGGCTCCAGTTGATTGTCGAAACCAGCCGTCACGGCAAGGTCGCGCACCTTGCCGTAACCGACCATCTCGGCCAGGTGCACGGCGGGCACGTTGAGGGAGTAGGTCAACGCCTCACGGACGGTTACCGAGCCGTGGTATGCCTGCTTGTAGTTTTCTGGCGCGTAGGGTTTATTGCCGAATTCAAACGTGGTGGGTTCGTCCGCCAGGACCGTGGCTAGGGTGATGAGAGGTTGTGAGCCGTCAACACCTGAGTTCAGCGCGGTGGCGTACACGAAAGGCTTGAACGACGAACCGGGCTGGCGGCGTGCCAAAACGTGATTCAACTGGCTCGTTCCATAGCCGCGGCCGCCTATGAGAGCCTTGACGTCACCCGTGTGCGGGTCCAGAGCCACCAGAGCGAGCTGCGGCTGGTTCGAGTCCAGTGGAGACGTCTTCGTGCGTCTCCTCTGTTTCTTCACTTGTCGATCCACCTCGATCAGACCGGCGCGCGCGCCCTCTGAGGCCGCACGCTGGAGATCAAGATCAAGAGTGGTGTAAACGCGATAGCCTTTCGAAAGCAGATCGTGCTCGGAGAATTGAGCGAGCAGCTGAGTCTTCACCAGATCCACGAAGTAAGCCTCCTGGCGAGCTTCGGCGCTCTGCTCAGCCAGTCCGAGGGGAGTTCTTGAGGCCTGTTCAGCCTCTCTGGCGCTAACGAAGCCTGCCTTCTGCATGCGCCCCAGCACAAAATTTCGCCGTTCGGCTGCCCGCTTCGGATGTGTGTAGGGCAAGTAGAGATTGGGACCGCGAATCAGCCCGGTTAGGAAAGCGACCTCGGGGAGCGTGAGGGCGCTGAGGTCTTTGTTAAAATAGACCGAAGCAGCCTCGCCGAAGCCATAGATGGAAAAACTATCCCGTTGACCGAGATAGACTTGGTTCGCGTAAAGCACAAGAATCTGGTCCTTGGTCAACCGGTGCTCGAGTATCATGGCCAAAAAGACTTCCGCCATTTTTCGCCGGATCGTGCGACGAGGTGTCAAGAAGAGGTTTCGTGCGAGCTGCATGGTCAGCGTACTGCCACCCTGCAGCCGCTTGTCCGAGCGGAGATCCGCAATGGCGGCGGCAACAATCCGGAGAGAATCCACGCCGGGGTGCGAGTAAAACCGCTGGTCTTCGGTAGCGAGGATGGCATTCACCAGCGCCTTGGGGAGGTCTCGGTAACGAACCAGGCGACGCTTCGCGCGGCTTGCGCCAAAGAGGGTCGTGATCGCTTCCGGCTCAAGCCAGTACGTCTTCAAGGCAGTCATGTCGTCGAGAGCCGTAATCGACACGAGGCGATCGCTTTTGAATTCCAGTCTCGCCGGACCTTCGAACATTTGACCGTTTTGGAAAAAAGACTCGGGGCCCGGCTGGATCTCCAACCGGTTGCCAGTCACCGTATAGCTTCCGGCACCTTGGCCCTCCTGGCCCTCGCTGTAGCTGGCCTTCCGGAGGTGAGCCGCCACCGCGCCGGCAGTCAAATGCTGTCCCACTTGCAACTCGCTTGGGGCGGCCAGGATTACAGCAGGTTTGCCGAGAACGCTCCCATCCAAGCGGGCATCAATGATTCGCGCGAACTGCAGGTAGAAATGAATAAAAACACCCGCGACAGCCGCGACAGTAAGCAACATCATTAGTCCTGCTCCGAGCAGGATTTTTTTCCAGGGCGGTGGCCGGGGACAGGCTGAGATCGTGTGAGGCCCCTAGCCCTCTGAGGGGCTGCAGCTCTCCTTAAGTCGATACGTGATCATTTATCTCCTCTCTCGCTAGCATCAGCGCGGTCGAGACCAGTAGGAGTCGCTGCGCGAGCTTCCTGGAGGTTCCTGATGGTTGGGACCGTAGCGAGGTCTGTCGAGCTGCTGCGGGCGCCGTCGCTCTGTGCGAAGCATGAAAAGACGCGCCGTGACGATGCTGCAACTGCCTGGGGCGGTACCGCTGGCGCCCTGCCCCGCCCTGTCGAAATAACAGTGCGCACCCGGCCGCCTTTACGGCGTGCGTTTATAGCTTGGAGGCCCCGCAGCAGACTCCAACGATACCGGCTGGACTGCACTCGTGGCTTGCACAAACGATTTTCTATTCGGTCCCACGGTGGCGCTGTAAACGGCGCCGTTTCCAGTTTTCTGGCGATTTACATCGGCATCGCGAACAGTGGCGATTGTCGGTTTTGCGGGCCTCGACTTTTCTAACCGGTTCAAATCCGCGAGGACGGTGGATTTCAATTGCATGAACTGTTCAGCTGCTTTGAAGTCGTTAAGACTTTCTTTGCACTCTTTGAATCCAGCGCTGCACTTGCTTTCTCCCGAAGTCTGGCGGTCGCTTTGGGGAGCTGGTCCGGCGACTGAGGGCGTCGCGCAGAAGCTCAGAAGGAGACACGCCAGAGTCAATCTTTTCATTTGAAGCTCCTTTTGCCCGCGAAGCCGGGAGGGCGTCAGCCGCTCCCTCACAAGATCCCGGCTGGCAGCTCGACGCACAGTGCTTATATCCTGGAGTAATTCGCGTGTCAGTCCAGTACCGCTCACACGTTTGGTCAAAATTGCTCATCCCAGTTCATAAGGGGGAACTGCAGTGTGGGGCCGGTGGAAATTACCGAGGGTGTTCCATGAAGGGTCGTTGGCGGCGGTCCATTTACAGCCGCCGCATCGGTTAAGAGGGAGTCAACGACGCCGAGCGGCTTGCGCAAGACCCGCCCTTCCGGCCGCCCGACGAGATCCGGTAGAGCGTGGTGAGAAATCCGGCTAATTGGTTCCGAACTGGCTTTTCAGGACTCACCGAAGCGCGGGGACGAGCCAAGGAGAAAAAAATGCGCTCGAACGGCTCAGTTGGAGGCAACCGGGTGTATATTCTTGATCGCCAGAATGCGCGAATGGAATTTCGGGCTTATTACCGATCTGCTGCAACATGGTGTTCGTCTCCCACATCCACGTACTTTCGGCCGCTTACCTCATGGGATTGGCGGCGGCCGCGCCGATGGGCCCGGTCAACATGCTGGCCATCCGCCGCGGCATGATCGGCGGTTGGCGTCGTACCCTCGCCTGCGGAATCGGCTCGGTCACCGGCGACCTGATCCTCTTCTCCCTGGTCCTCCTCGGCGGTCACTATCTCCTCTCCGACCTGTCCAGCCCGACACTCCGGACCGTCCTCGCGGCTATCGGCGTGATCGTCCTGCTTCCGCTGGGGATCTACTTCCTTGTCCGCGCCGTCAAGGAACCCCTGCGGGCCCACAGCAGAGCTCGCAAACGCTGGGACAAAGGCACCGTCCCCGCGCATCTGGTCGCCGATGTCGCCGCCGGTACAGCCCTGACCATCTTCAACCCCTTAACCATGGTTTACTGGGTTGGCGTCACCTCCAACTGGCTCCCGTTCGCCCATTCCATCTTCGGCTCCAACGCCCCCGGGTGGGGAATCCTGATGGCCGCCGCCGGGCTGATGACTTGGTTCACCACGCTGATCTTCGTCGTTCGCTTCATCCCCCACCGCATCGGCCCGACCTTCTTCCGCCTCGTCAACGCCATCCTCGGCCTTATCCTCCTCGGCTTCGCCACGTTCTGTGCAGTAGTCCTGTCCCGGCATTTCCTGCACTGAAACGCAGGGTTCCCAACACTTGTGGTTCGCCAGAATATCATCGGCTCTGGTTTTGTCTGGCAGTCACCTCTGCGAGCCGTTGGGTGTTTGTCGCCAGAGTCACGGGACACGACTGCTTCAGTCCAGTCGTCGTAGGGTTTTGCGGATCTTGAAGGAGTTCAAGGGTTGGACTCGGGTCGGCTTGTCGGCTCAGTAGAATCGTTGGGCGTTGCCCATGGTGTTTGGCAAAGTTCACCGACGGGTCCTGACTACTTAACCTAAGACGGTTTTCCCTCGCGAGATCCGAGCGAGGAAAGTTTCCCAATCGACAGATGGGATTTTCTTGGGTGTCGCAACAACCTCCCTCTGCTTGCTGAAGACGAGCCGTGGCATCAAAAGTGATCGTACTTATGCCCAAAGGATAGTTACGAAAACAATTAGTTTCTGTCGAGGTCCCGGCGCCGGCTCGCGGGTCAGCCTCGCCCCATTGCAGTTTCACTCGGTTGTTTCAGAATCAACTACACCTTCAGTAGTACGACCTCAATTTTGCCCTAATAAACAGCAATCAGGCGAATAACGGGCAGGAGCCGGAAGCTATTGCTGTCACTCATTCGCCGTTCCGTCAGGCACTGAGGTACCACGGCACGATGATGACGATAATTCGCTGGTTCCCTTTCAGAAGCAACAGCGCCTTGAGCCATTCAGCGCGCTGATTATGCAGGAAGTAGTGAAACCAATGCCATTCGACCAACTCCGGAATCAACACCGCGATCTGCCGGTCCGGGTGGTTCCGCTCGAGTTCCAGAACATAGTCCACAATCGGGGAAAGCACGAAGCGATAGGGAGACTTCAACACCACCAGGTGTGGAGCTACTAGCCCTGCTTGTTTCGCCGGCTCCTCTACAAAGCGCTTCCATGTCTTGCAAAAATCCCCTGTATCCTTTTCACACTTGATGTGCAAAGCCTGCACCTCTTCAGATAGTTTCAGGGCAAATCGCAGAGCTTTTTGAGCGATCTTGTTCCAATAAAGAATCGGAACGACGACCAGCGGAGCACACAGGTCGGCCAAATCCAGGGGTTTCGGGTTTGCGGTCTCTGCCTCAACATGGTCATAGTGCCGCCGGACGGAAATCATAAGAATCACCATCGCGGGAATGAGCAAGGTTGTTACCCAAGCTCCGGCGGCGAACTTCGCGATTGTCACCACAGCGACGGTCGTCGCCGTCGCTACAGCCCCCAGCCCGTTGACGAACATGCTGCCTCGAGATCGTTTGCCTCCGGCTCGCCTCCAATGAGCAACCATGCCGGCCTGGGACAGCGTAAAGGCCAGGAAGGCGCCGACGGCAAAGAGTGGGATCAGGCGGTCCGTGATACCGCCAAACAGGATGAGGAGCAAGGCGCACAGCACCGCCAGGACATAGATCCCTTGCGAGTACACAAGTCGCCTTCCGCGCGTGACGAAGCCATTGGGAAGATACCCGTCCTCGGCGACAGCGCGGCAGAGTCGCGGAAAATCCGCAAAGGCGGTGTTGGCTGAGAGTGCGAGCACGAGCAGGATGGAGCCGATAGTAATGTAGTAGAAGACCCCTTTCCCTGCTACGGCTGCAGTGAGCTGCGAAAGCACGCTTTGGTATCCCGCTTCTCCGGGGTTGGTCGCGCCGATGTGGTACACACGAATCAGAAAGGCGATTCCCGCCAGCAGCACAATGAGGATGACAATGACGGCCGTCAGAGTACGCTGCGCTGATTTCACCGCCGGCTCCCGGAAAGCTCTGACACCGTTACTGACCGCCTCGACTCCCGTCATTGCCGTACACCCACTGGAGAAGGCCTTGAGCAACAGCCAGGCGCCAACTGCTGCTGTCGGGAGGTGCAGCGTGGGGGGAGCAATCACGGGTGCGGGATGACCACCTGCGGCGAGCGACTTGACCAGTCCCAGCGCCAGAGTGATGAACAGGCTTCCGACGAAGAGATAGGTCGGAAAGATAAACACTGCGCCCGTCTCGCGGACGCCGCGCAGGTTGATGATCGTCATGAGCAGCAAGATCACCAGGCACATCAGCAGAGTGTGCGGCTGCAGGGACGGAACGGCGGAGACCAGCGCCCCGACACCGGCTGAGATCCCAACGGCGGCAGTCAGCACGTAGTCAATCATCAGCGCCGCGGCCGCGAGCAGCCCGGGAAACTCTCCGAGGTTTTTGCTGGCCACCGTGTAGGAGCCGCCGCCGGTCGGGTAGGCCTCAATGGTTTGGCGATAGGAGAAGTAGACGATCGCGAGCAGGATGATGATGCTAGCGGTGATCGGCAGAAGGTAAGCAATTCCAGCCGCGCCCAGCGGGATGAGCAACGTGAGTGCCGCCTCCGGCCCGTACGCGGCGGAACTGAGCGCGTCCAATCCAAAGATGGAGATTCCGGCTGTTGGCCCGAGCTTCTCGCCTCCTTCCTCCGATGAACGCAGGGGCCTCCCAAACAATAGATTAGTCAACGACATTGCTTATCCTCTAAGCCTGAAATTGCCTTCCACGCTGCCAAAGAAGAGAGTGTGCCACAGAATTCTCCAGGAACGCTTGATAAGCCAAGCCGCAAGCGCGATATGAATAGCCTCACTGCAGTCCCCTGATTTCAGCCTGCAACGTAGACCGCTAGGGAACGCTGAGGGTGTAGAGATCTTTCCGTCGACCCCGGGCTCGCCACTTTCTCCCGCTCGGCGCCAGGAAACGTGGACCCGGGCGGGGAACTTCACTTCGAATCCAGAACGATTGCGGGCTTAGGGTCCTGGCCCGAAGCTCACCAGCAGCCTGCAGTCAAAAGCCACACGGCACTGGCAAGCGGGAGTCTTCGCATCGCTGGACTATATCAGAGCGACGCTCTGGACGAAACGCCTAGCCCGTGTTCGACTGTCAAGCTAGATTGTTGGCGGATCGTCGCTAGCATTGATCGGAAATACCTCGGCGGAGAAATGTCGGTAGGGGGCAGGGTGGTGGGTCGAGGCATTTTCGATAAGGACATTAGAAGGAAGCCGTTGGCGCTTGCGGCGGACGCGCATGGAGATTGAATGACGTTTTGGCAGCGGAGAATGCGGCTTGCAGGTTGCCCCAAAGGGCTGAAAAGCTGCAAGGCGAGGCGTGTGGGGCGTCGCGGAGGCTGGGAAGGGGCCGCTTAAAGGTTCGCGTGAGCTGGTTCGGCCGGTAGGGTATGGAGCACAGATACACGAAGTCGACGGCGTGCGGTGGGCACGTCGATGGTCCGCTTTGGCCCACTGCCCTATGAAGAGTCAAAGTAACTGCACCGTGAATACAATTCCTCGGCGCTGAACCTCTGGATGACCACCATCACCGTGCTACAGCGGGGGCAATGCCAGATCGAGGTATCTGCGCTCGGCACCTGGGCTGGTGCCGACGACAAGGGATCCGTCGCCAGCAATTGCCGGCAAAGCTTGAGCTGGGGGACCCGGAATCGATCGGCTAGAAAGCCGAAGTGACGGGTGCGCACGAAGCCTTTGGGTAAGACATGGAGGAAGAAGCGGCGTAAGAACTCCGTCCCCGTGAGCGTCATCTGGCGTTGCTGGTTGCCGTGGGCATAGTCCTTCCAGCGGAAGGTGACGCGCTCCCCGTCAAAGGACAAGAGGCGATGGTTGGAGATGGCCACGCGATGGGTGTAGCGGCCCAGATAGCGGAGAACCTGTTTGGGCCCCCCGAAGGCTGGCTTGGCATAGACCACCCAGTCCTGACGGTGCAGGCGGCGCAGCAGTTGGCATAAACGGCCAGCCATACATCTGCGGATGGCCGACCATCTGTCGAAAACCCTGTGGACTGGGAAATTCTTCCACGTAGGTCTTGGTGTCCCCCGTCATCGCACCATCCGACCGGCCAGCAAGAGGGCCCGCGCCCGGCCGGAATTTTTCGTCTTGCTTTGTTGGCCCAGGGTTTGAGACTTTAGAAAGCGACAGGCAGAAGCACGGGCACGCCCCAGCCGAGTTGCCGGAAGGGCGTTTCAATTCGCGCAACTTGCACAGGCTGCCGGGATAAACTGGGACTGATACGATGGACGAATCTTTACTTTTCTGGGTCGGATTGACGCGCATCGAGGGCTTGGGTGTGCGCGGGGCTCACCGGCTCATCGAGCATTTCGGATCGCCGCAAGCTGCGTATATGGCGTCGCTGACCGAGCTGGAAAGTTGCGGCGTTCCCGCGCGCGTTGCGCAAGCGATTTTCGCTCAAGCTGGTCTGAAAGACGCCGAAAAAGAGGTGCGGGAGGTGACCCAAGCCGCCTGCCGGCTGATCGCCGTCGACAGTGAGGATTATCCCCCGTTGCTCAAGCAGATCCCTGACGCGCCTTTGCTGCTCTACGTGCGCGGCGATGCCAAGATCCTTTCGCAGCACGCGGTGGCGATGGTCGGAACCCGGCGGCCCAGCGCCTATGGCAGCTCCGTGGCGCACCGGCTCGCCCACGACTTGGCGCAGCGACAACTCGTGGTGGTCAGCGGCCTGGCCCGCGGCATCGATTCCGCAGCGCACCGAGGAGCGCTGGAGGCGAAAGGCACAACCGTGGCCGTGCTGGGCTCCGGCATTGACGTCATCTACCCGCGCGAGAACCAGCGGTTGGCGGAACAGATTATGAAATCCGGCGCCGTGATTTCGGAATTTCCACTGGGCACCGGGCCGACACCCGAGAACTTCCCCATCCGCAACAGAATCATCAGCGGACTTTCGCTCGGCGTGGTGGTGGTGGAAGCCGCCGAGTACAGCGGTTCGCTCATCACGGCGCGGCTGGCGGTGGACCAAAACCGCGAAGTCTTTGCCGTGCCGGGGAACATCACCTCCGCCCAAAGCTTCGGCCCCAACCATCTCATCAAGCAGGGGGCGAAGCTCGCAGATCAGTGGATGGATGTGATCGAAGAATTCCCGGCGGAGATTCGCATGCAACTCCTGCCGCCCGCGGAAGCATCCGAAGGAGAACCGCTGGACGCCAAGGCGGGCTCGCTCTTCGAAGCCTCGCTGAACCCGGATCAGAAGGCGATCTTCGAAGTCCTGCGGGCCGACCAAGCCCTCTTTGTCGACGAGATTGTTGGCGCTTCGCGTGTTCCTCAGCCGCGAGTTCTGGCGGCGCTGTTGGAGTTGGAAATGAACGGATTGATCCGGCAGTTGCCAGGAAAGAACTTTATCCGTAAACTGTGAGAAGGGCAGAGATCAGTCGTCAGTTCTCAGTGATCAGCTAAGGGCCGAACGTCGGCGGGGCTGGGTCGAGGGGTTGATTCTGGCGCTTGGCTTTTGGACACTGCAAACCGACCCCTGACGACTGACGACTTTACTTATGGCTAAATCGCTCGTCATTGTGGAATCGCCTGCCAAGGCGAAGACCATAAACAAATATCTCGGGCCGGACTACACGGTGAAGGCTTCCATGGGACACATCATGGACCTTCCCAAGAAGGACCTGGGGGTCGACATCGGTCACGGTTTCAAGCCGACTTACATTACCATCCCCGCCAAGAAGAACGTGATCGCCGATCTGAAGTCCGCGGCCACCAAGGCCAGCGCCATTTATCTCGCTGCTGACCCGGACCGCGAGGGCGAAGCCATTTGCCAGCACCTTCGCGACCTGCTGAATTCCAGCAAAAAGAAATTCTATCGCGTGCTCTTCAACGAGATTACGCGCGAGGCGGTGAGGGAAGCTTTCGAGCACCCGAGGGAGATCGATTCGCACCTGGTGGACGCGCAACAGGCGCGCCGCATCCTGGACCGCCTGGTCGGCTATCAGGTCAGCCCGCTGCTCTGGGATAAGGTCAAGCGTGGAATTTCCGCAGGGCGCGTGCAGACCGTCGCGCTGCGGCTGATCGTCGAGCGCGAGCGGGAAATCCAGGCATTTCAGAAGAAGGAATACTGGACGATCACCGCGCACGTGGAAGGCAAAAAGCCTCCCGCCTTCGACGCGCGTTTGGTGAAATTCCAGGGCAAAGACCTGGAAATCCCGGACCAGGCGACGGCCGACCAAATTGTGACGGCGATCAATGCCGCCCACCTGGTCGTGCAGTCGGTCACCACCAAAGAAAAGCGCAAGTACCCGGTGCCCCCGTTCATCACCAGCAAGCTGCAGCAAGAAGCCGTTCGCAAGCTGCACTTTTCTGCCAAGAAGACCATGCTGATGGCGCAGCGCCTCTATGAAGGTGTTGAGCTGGGCGAAGAAGGCTCCGTCGGCCTCATCACTTATATGCGCACGGATTCGACGCGCGTGGCGGAAAGCGCGCTGGCGGCCGCGCGCGGCTACATCCAGAAAACCTTTGGTAACGATTACCTCCCTGCCGAGGCCATCCATTACAAAAGCAAAAAAGGTGCGCAGGACGCTCACGAAGCGATTCGTCCAACCGACGTCACGCGCACGCCGGATTCGATGCGTCAATTTCTCGGCCTGGATGAATTCAAACTCTACAAATTGATCTGGCAGCGCTTTGTCGCCTCGCAAATGACCCCCGCGGTTTTCGACCAGACCACGGTGGACATCACGGCGGGCGACTACCTGCTGCGCGCCACCGGTTCCGTCGAAAAGTTCAACGGCTTCCGCGCCGTCTACGAAGAGGGCAAAGACGAAAAGGCGGAGATGGAGGAAGACGAGGAACTGAAGCACCGCCTGCCGCAAGTCGCGGAGGGCGAGCGGCTGAAACTGCGCAAGATCCTTCCCGAGCAGCATTTCACCGAACCCCCGCCGCGCTTCAACGAAGCCACGCTGGTGAAAGCTCTGGAAGAAAAGGGCATCGGCCGACCTTCCACCTACGCCTCAATTCTCTCGGTCATCCAGAATCGCGCCTACGTGGAAAAACACCAGGGGCGCTTCTATCCCGCCGAACTGGGCATGCTGGTCAGCGATCTGCTGGTGGAAAACTTCCGCGATATCTTCGAGGTCGCTTACACGGCGCGCATGGAAGAAGAGCTGGACGAGGTTGAGGACGGAAAGCTCTCCTGGACCGACGCGCTGGATGAATTCTACAAGAAGTTCAAGCGAGACCTGCGCCTTGCCGAACGCGAAATGGTGGATATCAAGGGCGAAGGCATTCCCACCGACATCAAGTGCGAGAAATGCGGCAAGCCCATGGTCATCCGCCTGGGGCGCAACGGGCAATTTCTGGCGTGCACGGGCTACCCGGATTGCGATGGCACCAGCGACCTCCCCCCGGAACTCGCCGCCCAGTACGCGAGCGGCGCGCCGCCCGCTCCGCAAGTCCCCGCCCAAAATTGCGAGAAGTGCGGAAAACCCATGACCGTGAAGCGCGGCCGCTTCGGCTATTTCCTGGCATGCACCGGCTATCCGGAATGCCACAATACCAAGAGGATTGTTATGAAGGAAGGAAGTGCTACGGCGGTCGGCGACACGCCCCTGGAAGAGAAGTGCCCCGAGTGCGGCAACCAGCTGGTGATGAAGCACGGCCGCTACGGGCAGTTCACCGCCTGCAGCAACTATCCCCAGTGCAAGTTTGTGAAACGTGAGACGCTGGGGATTCCCTGCCCCGAGAAAGGCTGCACCGGTGAGATTGTGGTGCGCCGCTCAAAACGCGGCAAGAGGTTCTACGGCTGCAGCCGCTATCCCGACTGCAAATTCACGGCATGGGACAAGCCTGTTGCCGAGCCCTGCCCCAGTTGCGGCTCGCCGATCCTCCTCGAGAAGAACGATAAGAAGACCGGTGCGCCGGTCCGCTACTGCCCCAACGAAAGCTGCAAATACCAGCACGCGCTGGTGTGAGGCTGCCCCCTCAGCGACCATCCTGCGGGATGCCCCGATTTCGTAACGGGTCACCCTGGTATCGCTGGGGCAGAGGTAGGTCAGATCCACACCCGCCTCAGACATCCCTTTGGCCCCAATATCACCCAGACGGTCTCTGCCGATCCGGCCGGCAAGCCCAGCCCTGCGCAAGCGAGGACTTGGTGTGACCCCTTGCCGTGGTCCAGTGCCTTCTCGGGGTCCCAACACAAGACCGCGTCAGCAGGCCTGGGAAAATGGCCCGCACGCAGAGCCGTTGCGTGGGGCCCCGACCACTACCAGCGCAGTTACCGGATATGAAGCATCTGACAAGGCGTCACGGTCTCCGCCATCCGACGGGGCTACTCTCCCCCTGTGAGCGGGTATCCTTTCGCAGCCCAGTCCGTCTCGAGCCTCAGGGGAATGGCCAGAACCTTGACGTTTGAGAATCCCATCTGCTTCAGCGCTCGAAAGGCCGGGCGAATATTGGGGCAATCTTCCCACGGACAGCAACCGCAATAGATGACAATTTCCTGGTTGTGGGGCATTTTCTCGACCAGCTTTTTCAACGCCACCAAGCCCTCGGGCTTGACTCCTGGGCCCGCATACTGTGACCCTGGGATGTGTCCCTGGTTGTAGAGCACGCGGAAGCCGACATGAATCAAGATGACCTTTCCGGCTTTCACGGCCGGCAGCTGGCTATTTAATTGCGCCGCCTTCACCAGGTCCGATCTTGTCCAAGGGTTCGCGCTGTCAGCGGCCTTCAAGCCGGCGGCTGCGAACATTGTCAAAAGGAAAGCGGTTCCCAGCCCGCGAAGACGAAGCATAATGAATCCCCTCCAATCTAGTATGTCAACTACCAGTCCAAGCCACGCGCAGCTTAGAGGTCAAAAGAAGGTCAGGTACGCTTCTCCGCGAGCCTGCCGCAAGAGCAGGAGGGCCAGTTCGCGCGCGTGGTAGTCGCCCCACATGGAGGACTCCTCGCAGGGGATCCTCTGCCCAGGAGGAACGTAGTCCCATCCCTGGGGGCGATGATAAAGGGAGTGAAGAATCAGTCCCTGGTGCGAAGGGTTGTCGGAAAGGTAGGGCCAGTCGAAGAGCGCCGCGGCAATCACCAGCGCTGCTCGACGGTAGCGGTTTCCATCCTCCGGGGACTTGGGGAGCAAATACGCGCCCAACCGCCAGAGCGCCTGCGCCGCTACGGACGCCGCGGAGCTGTCGACCGGCTCCTGCTCATTGTAAGGATCACTCGCTCGGTTGAGGTAATCTCCGAGCAGGGCAAGGTTCGGCGCACCGGTATCCCAGTAAGGGATCCCGTCGGAGGGTGACCGCTCGAGATAGTATTCACAGGTTGCGCGCGCCGCATGCAGCATCCAAGCTTCGATTTGGGTTCGCCCGCCCAGTGGCGCGAGTTCGTTGTCGGGCACCGAGGCGAGAAACTCCAGTTGTTCGGCGAAGCCCAACATGACCCAGGCAAGGCCCCGAGTCCAGGTCGTATAGGGGGAGTAGCCCTGCTGCGTGCTCGGGCAGCGGTACGTGCGGTCATTCGTATTAAAGATCGATTCCTGCGCCACGCGGCCAGGCACATCGTACTGGTCGCGCCCCTCGCCGTAAAACACCGCGTACTCCGCGGTAACCGAGGCGTGATGCACCAGGCGGTCGAGGAGCGAGATGCGCTGATCGGATTCGCCCCAGAGCGCGTGCCCCAGCCGGTGGGCGATGGCCAGGGAGCGCAACGAGCGCAGGGTATCCACGAAGAGAGAGTGCGGGCCGTTGAAAGAGTATATATAGCCCCGACCGTCGCGCAGGAAAGACCAGCGCGCAGCCTGCACGGCTCCGCTCACCTTCAGCGCCAGCCCGTAGGAATCCTTTTCGAACTCGCCTGCTGCGACCTTACCGTCCTTGATAAGACGCCAGAGGTTTCCGTAAGTACTCACATTGTTGAACCCGTGATCGTGAACCCCGAAGTGCGTCAGGTGCGGCGCCATGACCTTCAAGGTGTTCTCGCGGCCATAGTCAAGGAACCACTGCTCACCCGTGGCGTCGTACTGCAGCAAGGCGGAACCAAACTGGAACCCCTGCGTCCACTCCGTCCAGGCGCGCGACGTGTAGCGGCCTTGCACCGTGATGACCGGCGCACCCTGCGACGGTTCCCACGATCGGGCGAGCGAATGAATCTTCGCCGCGGAGAACTCGAACACGTGTTCGAGCCGCGGCACAAGGTTTTCGAGTGTCGGGGCTGAATCCAATTGGATCATGGTCAGAGGCGCTCGAGATGAAATCCCCCGTCCACGTTGATGACCTCGCCCGTGGAGAAGGGAAAGCGCTCCTCGGCGATGGCGGCAACGGCGCGGCCGACGTCTTCCGGCGTGCCCCAACGGCGGATGGGCGTGAGCCCCTCGGAAATCCGGCGCTCGTATTGCTCCTTCACCGCTGAGGTCATATCCGTCGCGACGATGCCGGGACGGATTTCGAAAACGGGGATTCCGTATTCGGCCAGGCGAATCGCAAAGAGCTTGGTCATCATGCCTAGCGCGGCTTTGGCCAGGCAGTAATCGCCGCGGTTCACGCTGGCGGCGTAAGCCGAGACCGAGGTGATGTTCACGATCTTGGGCTTGTGGCGCTCGGGCGGAAGCTTCGGGAGGTTTTCAACCCAGAAGTTCGCCACCGCCTGCGTGAGGAAATAAGGTCCCTTGAGGTTGGTCGTGAGGACGTAGTCAAAGCTCTCTTCGGTCGCTTGGAGAATGTCCGCGCGGACCCGTGGTGCGACTCCCGCATTGTTGACCAACAAGTCAATCCAGCCAAACCGGTCCCAAACGAACTCGAGCAAGCGACCGCGATCCTCACCGCGAGAAATGTCCGCTTGGATCGGTTCGAAGCTCGCCTGGGAATCCGGTGGCGCCGCCTGGCGGCAAAGCGCCGCGCACTCCTCGGCGGCTTCGCGACGCGCGACATAGTTGATCGCCACGCCATAGCCAAGGCGCGCCAGCCCGATGCCGATCCCGCGGCCGATGCCGCGCGAAGCTCCTGTAATCAGCGCTGCGGGTGTTCCGCTCAGCATGCGTAGGAATATACCCGAAACCGGCAGTCCGCGCGCAAGGAATCGAGAACCCGTACAGCAGAATGGAACCGCACTGGCAACAACTCCGCCCGGCAATGCTGATGATCAAGTCGCTGTGAACCCACGGCCACCTGCCTACTCCCTCCGCGAGGACGCTTTCCATTGCCGCGTGGTGGCATGGGTGCGTGCGAGCCAGAGCGCACCCTCGACAGGTGGGCGATCGAGCAACTCGACCCGCGCTTTGGGCGCGAAGCGGCGCAACTGGCGCGCGAAGGCACGTCGGACGAGGCTGCTGGACCGGAACACACCGCCGGTGCAGACCACCGGCACGCTGCGGCGCGCCCAGCCCACACGCTTGAGCAGAGCTACGGCTAGACTCGCGAGGTCGCGTGCCGCGTTGTCGCACAGGTGGCAGGCGATCAGGTCGCCGTGCTGAGCCGCCTCGATCACCTGCGGAAAGAGCGCGGCAATTTCCTGCTGTTCGAGGTTCTTGGGAACGACCTCGGTGATATCAGGAAGATCGAGAACCCGGCAGATGCGCTCCATCAGGCGGGTGCGCGGGCCGCGTCCATCGAAAGCCTGTAGTGCCGCGGTCACGGCTCTACGGCCGAGGTCATAGCCGGAACCGAGATCGTCGAAAGGGATGCCCCAGCCTCCGGCGCGCAGCAGGCGGCCCCGCTCATCCCGCGCGAAGGCGATGGAACCCGTGCCAGCAATTACGATGATGCCCGGAGAATCGCCCACGGCCGCGGCGAGAGCGATAGCGGCGTCGGAAGTCAACAAATGGTGGCGCGCGGGAATGTGCCGGCGCATCCAGGCGAAGAGCGGACGGTGCACGGTGCGTCGATCGATGCCCGCGATGCCGGCGCAGACGACGTCCAGGATCGCTGAGCTGCGGTGATGAAGAGTTGCCTTTGGGACCGCTGCTTGGCGGAGAGCCTCGCGTGTGGCGTTCCTGATCTCGCGCTGGGCAGCACGAAAGCCCACTTTGAGAGGATTGCAGGGCCCCGCTTCGACACGCGCCAGGACCTTGCCGTCCCCGTCCGCGAGCCACGCCGCGGTCCGCGTCCCCCCACCATCGATGCCGAGAAAGTAACCCATGGAGAAAGCCGCCCGCGGCGCGCTGACGACCCACCCTGCAGGCTGATATTCTGCAACCGCCGACAGCCGCAAGGCCGTCGGCAAACCGAGTCGGGCCTCGAATGCGGGAGGCGCGATAGGACCACCCTCCGGCACACGCTATTCGTGCACGGAGACGACCTGCAGGACTTGGTCCAGGGTGGTCCAGCCGTTCTGGAGCAGCCACACGGAGTAATCCTTGAGCGTCTTCATGCCGTTCTTGACGGCCGCGTCGGCAATGGTTTCGGCGCTCGCGCCGCCGGACGCCAGGCGCCGCAGCTCGGCGTTCATCCGCAGGACTTCGTACACGCCCACGCGCCCACGATATCCGGTGAACGAGCAATTGTCGCAACCTTTGTGGCGATAAAAGGTGAGGGGCTTACCCGGGTCGAGGCCCAGATATTTGAGCGAAACATCGTCGGGGGTATAGGACTCCTTGCAGTCTTGACAGAGCCGCCGCGTGAGTCGCTGAGCGATAACCCCGATCGTCGAGTTCGACATCAGAAACGGCTCGATGCCCATCTCGCCCAGGCGCGTAAAGGCGCCAGCCGCATCGTTGGTGTGCAGCGTGGTGAACACCAAGTGGCCGGTCAGAGCCGCCTCCACGGCGATGTGCGCGGTTTCTTTGTCGCGGGTCTCGCCCACCAAGATGATGTCAGGGTCCTGGCGCAGGAAGGAGCGCAGGATGCGGGCAAAGTCCAGACCGATTTCCTTGTGGGTCTGCACCTGGTTGACGCGCGGCAGATCGTACTCGATAGGGTCTTCGGCGGTGGAGATGTTCACATCAGGGGCGTTTAGCTCGGCAAGAGCGCTGTATAGCGTGGTGGTCTTGCCGGAGCCCGTGGGGCCGGTCACGTAAATGATTCCGTAAGGCTGCGCAATCATCTCTCGCACCAGTGCCAGGACATCCGGCTGGAGGATGAGCTTGTCGAGGCCCAGCAGGGTGTTGGACTTGTCGAGGATACGCATGCAGACCTTCTCGCCCCACTTGGAAGGAATGGTGGAGACGCGAAAATCGATAGGGCGATCTTCCAACCGCACACCGATTCGGCCATCCTGGGGAAGCCGCTTCTCGGCGATATCGAGCTTAGAGAGAATCTTGAAGCGCGAGATCAAGCCCATCTGAATTTTCTTGGGCAGCACCTGCGCCTGCTCGAGCGCCCCGTCGATGCGGAAGCGCACGATAAGTTCCTTTTCCTGCGGCTCCACGTGAATATCGCTGGCGCCCTTCTTAATCGCCAGCGCCAGGATGCTGTTGGCCAGTCGGATGTTCGGGGCGTCCTCGGCGGACCCGGAGATATCCGTAACGCTCTCGGGTGACAACTGAGGTTCCTCCAACTCCAGGGATTTCACCGCCTCGCTCTGCAGCGACTTGAGGATGCTCTCCATCGAGTCAGCCTTGAGGCCGAGCGTTTCGCCCTCGCCGGCTGTACCCTTGAGGGTCGACGCGGCGCGCGCACGCGCCTGTCTCTCTTCTTCCTGGCGCAGCAGGTCGGCGTAGGAAGTCGCCATGAATCGCTTGAAATCATCCTCGGAGGTCACCACGGGTTCGATGATCACGCCTTTGACCACGCGCCGCACGTCATCCAGCGCGACCAAGTTGCTGGGGTTCACCATCGCCAGTGTCAGGCGGTTGTTCGCAACGGCCAAGGGCAGCACGTGGTGCTGCAGGATCATCTGCTGCGGCAGCAGCTTCAGCACGCGCGCGTCAAACTGCAGTTTGCTGAGGTTGATATACTCGATGCCAGTCTGCTGGTCGGCTTCGTCCAGGCGCTCAGCGAGCACACAGCTCATGGCGAGGCTGACCTTGGGACTGGTCAGAAGCACGTCGTCGAAGGCCGGCTGCTCGAGAACGGAGCACGAGGTCGGCTCCACGGCGATCACGCTCGCCGCGCGGGGCTTTCCCGTGAGCAGCGCCATTTCGCCAAAACAGGCGCCGACCTTCAGCTCACTCAGCAGGAAGTCGATTCCGGTGTTGGGATCTTTCTTGCGGACTTCCACGGCGCCGGAAGTAATGAAAAACATCGCGTCGCCCGGCCCGCCTTCCTTCACGATAATCTGCTGCGGAGCAAACTCTCGTGGGCGCAGCCGGCTTTCGAGCAGCCGGCACTCCTCGTAGGGAAGCCCGCTGAACAGGCGGATCTTCTGCAAGTAGTGAGTCCTCTCCGGAGGCGGGGCTGGTGCTTCGACCGCCGGAGCCACTTCCGCGCCGGTCGTCCCCGGCGCAGGTGCACCTGCGCGAGGCGCGGCTGAGGCAGAATCTGATGTTGGGGGACGTCCTGCGCCGGATGCCGGTCCGAGTTTCTCGAGCGCCACAGGCCTCTGGCACTGTTGGCACTTCGCCTTATAGGTCGGGTCAGCCAGCCGGGCATTCTCCAGCTTCACGGGTGTGCCACAACGTTTGCAGAAGATGACCATTCCGCACTCTCCTGGTAACAGTCAGGCTTGCTTCGCTCCGGATCGGCAGGGACGAAACCCATCCCGGCAGCGTAAACAAGCAACCTACACCGCCGATGTCGAGTTTGAGCCATTATACGCACCTGGTCAAGCGAGTCCAGGCCGCGGTTGTAGGTCAGCTATGTGCGGGGCCCGGGTTAGCAATCGGGGGATCGGCGCGCGCACAGCACCACCCCGACGGAGTGAGCCATGCCCAAGCATTCCGCGTGAGGGACCAGAGGCAAACACCGCGTGGTTGGAGAACTGGTTGCTGCGTTGCGTCGCGGCTCCGTGCCAGTCGCCATGCAACAGAGTGCGCAGGGTGGCGTAGCAGGAAATCCGACATGGGCACCTCTCCACCCCCGGGACATATGCTTGACAGGAAAGAACCTCGGACGTTAAATAGACGGTGAGCGTATAGGTCGCTCGATGGCAGCCGTGGGTGGCGCTGACGATCCTTCGTGGCAGGCGGGGTAGCGCGAGCAAGGTCTGAAGGCATAATTAGTCCCTCCTCTCAAGCCCCATTCGCAACTCCCAGCGTTAAGAGGAAACGGGAACCCGCCGATAAAGCTTTCAGGGGAGTGGCGCCTGCTGGCGACGCTCTCCGCGAAGAGAGGTCTCGGCTGAGGTTTTGAGCCTGGCGCGGGCGTGTCGCCGCACGGCGAAAGGTTGGAGGGCCGATGCAGCTTCGGAAGGATCCTATCTCGCTGAATTGGGTCATCCAGGAAGATGGCGAAACCACCTGGCCGAATCTGAACGTGTGTCCCTTCTGCCCCGGGCAGGAAGCTTTGACTCGTCAAACCATCTATTCGCACGTCGACGGCAAGGGCGAGTGGGACGTACGCGTCACGCCCCATGTGCGCCCGCTCTACCGCATTGAAGGTGACGCGCAGCGGCGCGCCGAGGGCGTTTACGACAAGATGCGCAGCCTGGGCGCGCACGAAGTGGTGATCGAAAATCCCAACCATCACCTGCGCCTTTCCTTCGAGAGCGATGAAAACGTGGCGCAGGTGCTGCGGGCTTTCGTTTCCCGCATTGTGGACCTCAAGAAGGACCGGCGCTTCCGCTACGTGAGCGTCTTCCGCAACCAAGGCAAGCTGGCCGGGCAGGAACCGGACCACCCGCATTCCCAGATCAGCGCCACGCCTTTCATCCCGCGTCGCGTGGTCTACGAGCTGCGCGCTCTCCAGCGCTATTTCGAGCTGAAGGAGCGTTGCCTGCTCTGCGACATCGCCAAACAGGAGCTTGCCCAGCAGGTGCGCACCGTGGATTGGGACGACCAGTTCGTGGCCTTCTGTCCCTTCGCCTCGCGCGTGCCTTATGAGGTCTGGGTTCTTCCCATTGAGCACCACTGCGCCTTCGAAGAGGATTTGACCACCTGGGACCGCCAGCTTCACTTCGCGCGCTTCCTCAAGTCCCTTGTGCGCCGCGTGGAATCGGTGGCCCAGGACTACCACATCGTTCTGCACACCACGCCCAACCTGAACGCCAAGTTCGAACGCAACAACTACTGGCGCACTTTGCTCGAGGACTTCCACTGGCACTTTGAAATCGTGCCCGTCCGCCAATCCACCTCGCGCTCCTACTTCCTCAAAGAGGTCTACTACAACTCCATCCTGCCGGAGCGCGCCGCAGAAGAATTGCGTAAGGTCAACATCCAGCAACCCACGCCTTCCTAGCCCATACGCTGCCCACAGATGTTAAATTAGGCCGAACTTCCGGCTCTTTGAGCGAGTTTGCGCGCCACGAGTTTTTCCGCTGCGTTCCCAAACATGCCTGTGCGGTGTACACTCAAGCCTGCCCCGGGTTCGATCGGTGCAACCTGGCTGGCCCGAAAATCCGTTGTGTTGGCCACTGCAAGAGGGGTCGGCTACGGAACGCCGTCCGAAGAAAAGAACTGGCGGTGAATCATCCTGCCTGGAAGGGGAGTATGCGCATGTCACAAAGAGCGCTTCTGTTGGTGATGGTGTGTGCGATCCTCATGCCCACCGGTCATGGGCCTTCCGCGCGGGATGGCGCCGCCGGCGATCAGCGCGAAGTCAGGCCCTTGCCGCGAGTCCGATTGCAGGGCAACTACTTTTCTTGCGAAGGCCGCCGGTTCATTCCCGTGGGCGCGCACTGGGTGCCGGCCAAGGCGGGCCTGCAGTGGCCTCAGCAGTGGGACCCCCAGGAGATCGAAGCCGACTTCGCCAAGATGCGCGAGCTCGGCTTCAACACGGTTCGCCTGGATTTGTTCTGGGCCTGGTTTGAGCCGCGCCCGGGAGATTACAACCCCGAGGCCTTCCAGCAGTTCGATCACCTCCTCGCGCTTGCGCACCGCTACCAGATTTATCTGCATCCCTCCCTCTTCATCGGCGGAGAAGTGGGTGAGGCTTACTGGGACGTTCCCTGGCGTCATGGCCGTCATCCGCACGCGGACCCTGAAATGCTCCGCTTGCAGACCGACCACGCCACGGAGTTCGCGCGGCGTTACCACAACGAAACCGCGATCCTGGCGTGGGATCTGACCGATGAACCTCCTTACTGGATCGTCGAGGGGTCCACTACCGATGCCATGGCGATCAACTGGACGCGCCTGATCGCTGGGGCCTTCCGACGCCTCGACCCGCAGCGGCTGCTGGTTGTGGGAACCAGCATGGAAGATGTCGGCCACGGACCTTTCCGCCCCGACACGATTCGCGAGGCAGTCGACTTCTTCAGCGTGCATCCTTATTCAATTTACGCGCAGAAACTCTTCCCTGACCCCATGCTTTCGGAGCGTGGTACGTATTGCGCGGCGTTCCAGACGGCGCTTTCCAGCAGCGCTGGGCGCCCGGCGATGGTACAGGAACTCGGCGCTTCCTCGGCGCAGTACGCTCCCGAGCGCATTGCCGACTTCGACGCAGTCAGCATGTACTCAGGCCTCGCGGCCGGGGCCAATGGCTTCCTTCTCTGGTGTTACACCGACGCCGCGCCGGAGCAATTCCATCGCGTTCCCTACCTGCGCGCTCCCCACGAGACGCAGTTCGGCTTGACGACTTGGGACCGGCGGGACCGTCCGCGGGGCAGACAGTTCAGGTCGTTCACAAAAGTCGTGAGCCAGATGGATTTGACCGGCGTCGAACCCGCTGCGGCGCAGGCCGCGATTATCGTGCCCGACGAGTGGGCGAAGCCGCACGGCGACTTCTCGCACCTCGGGTTGACCGGCGCGAGCAGCATCCCCTACGTCTCGACGCAGGATGGCGGCGCCGTCGCGGGCGAGAAGCCTCGCGATGGGAGTGAGCCCAATCTGTCGCTGACGGGCGCCTGGCTTTCGTCCTTCATCCTGGCGCGCCGTGCGGGCTTGAAGGCGGATTTCCCGCGCGAATACTCAAATTGGCAGACGCGGCCCATGGTTTTCCTGCCGTCACCGTTGACGAGCACCGAGGTCGACCTGGTCCATGTGCACACAGACTTCTGGGAGCAGGCGCGTGCGTATGTCCATCAGGGAGGGGTTCTCTACGCCTCGCTCAGCGCCGACGCCGCCATCCCCGAGATGGAAAGCCTGTTTGGTGCGCGCCTCGCGGATCATGCGCCCGCCAGTGAGGTGACGCTGAAAATCACGGCGCCCTTTGGAAGTTTGAAGCCTGGGGAGACCTTTCACTATTCCGTGCCTGCCGGGAGTCTCGAACATTGGCCTGCGGTGCTCGAACTGCGCGGCGGCAACGTCGTGGCGGTGGACCAAGACGGACGTCCGGCGCTGGTGGCGAACTCCTTCGGAGCGGGAAAAACTCTGTTGTGCGCTTACCCGCTGGAGAGTTATCTTGCCGCGGTTCCCTCGGCCTTCGAGGGAAATGAAAGCACCCACCGAATCTATCAGGCATTGCGGGAATGGGCGGGCGTAAATCCGGAAGTTTCTACTGATCAACCTTCCGTGGAGGTATCGGCCCTGAACGCGCCGCAGGGTGGCTTTTTCGTGCTGGCCAACCACAGCGCGCAAGCCGCCGATGTCATGGTCACCACGACTTTGCCGGTCACAAGCCTGGGCAGGATTACGACCGATGGCTTGCAGCCGCTGCGCCGCGAAGGATCAGGCTGGAGAATCAGCCTGAAGGCTTACGAAGGCGCCGTATTGCGCTGGCTGCCGTAGAGACGTTCCGGTGGGATGGGTCCTTCCCTGAACAGGTAGTGCAGCACCGTTCTTCAAGTCTGCAGCGGCTCTTCTCGACCACCCTTCAAAGCCGTGGACCTGCAAGATGGGTCCACGCTACTTGCGGCGCTCGCGGATGGGTGCAGGCCCGGAGCTGACCACCCGATAGACACTCTGTGACCGGTGCCCGCTACTGGTGACAGCTTCGACGGTTAACGTATTCCCCCTGGCTGTTGCCGTGTAATCTATTACACCGAACATATCGTTGACCGAGAATCGTATCGTCGAACCTTGCATCTGATACGCATACGTACGGACGCAGTCCTTCGATTTGTCTTCTTGGATCTCCCTTTCGACATCAGCCACGGACCCGCGCGAAGCATCCCAACTGACGGTCCCGTCGGGGAAGAATCGGTAGTAATACCAATTACCGTTATCAGGTGTTACGGTCTGATAAAGGCGGTCAATCCGCTTGCCGGTGGAAGATCTTGTCAGGTCCGTCCGCGGAGCATCGAGGGTCACCTCTTTTCCCGGCGGCACCGTCACATCACGCCGAAATTCCGCTTGGCCTTGCGCCACCACCCGTATCGAGTGCGAACCGGCGGATGCCCCCACAGTGGCTTCGCCCTTAGCGTTTGCGACGAGCGGATTGTATCTATCGAGGAAGACCTTTGCGCCCGGCGTCCCCCGCACCCGGATGGTGCCCGGCAAGTCCTCCAGCCGTGCCTGGATTTCTGTCTCCTGGCCGGCCGATACACTCACGCTCTGTTCGTAGTCCTTCTTGCCTTGCGCCGTCACTCGCAACGGGTGAGAGCCGGGAGGCACATCGGCAAGAGCAAGTTTCCCGCTCGCGTCGATTTTCCCTCGGCTCGCGCCGTCCAGATAGACTTCTACCCCAGCAGTCGACCCGACCACTATCTTCCCCGGCAGATCCGTAAGCGGGGCCGCGATCTTGTTGGCGACCCCTGCCGCCACAGTGATGATCTGCTCAAAGTCTCGCTTCGTCGGCAAAGTGACGCGCAGCGCGTGGGCGCCGGGCTTGACTTTCTTCACCGCCAACTCACCCCGGGAGTCGGCCCGGCCCATTAGCGCGCCGTCCAGATGAACCTCCGAGTTCGGCGAGGTCACCACCTCCAACTCCGCCGGTGTCGCGGCACTCGCCTCGCGCAGTGCGGCAATCAGCGCTTCGTCTGCGCCCGCTACGCGCAGCGTCTCAACGTATTTCTCGTCCGCCACGAAATCGATGCCGCGCTGTTTCACCAGCGCTGTTGCACGCTGGCTGGGCACGCCACCCGCCACCAGTTGCAGCACCTGTTGCCGCGTCAGGGGCTCCGGCTTCACGGCGCGCAGCGCCTGGATGAGCACGTCCTGCGCGCCCGCCTTGCGTAGGGCCTGGAGGTACTCGTCCGTGGGCTCGAAGTCAACGCCCAGTTCTTCAATTTTCTTCGCCAACTGCGCATTGTCCATCCCCGCCGTGACCAGGGTCATCACCTGATCCTTGTCCAGGGGCTTCTTCGCCGCAGGGGGCGCTTGCGCCAGTCCAACACTCGCCAAAATCAAGACGAATAAGATTACGGATGATCTCACAGGCGCCTCCTCAGCAAGCAGCCAATACGGGCCAAGAGTTTAGGCAGATTATACGCCAAGGCTGTGCGCGGATACAGCCCAGGGACCGCTGGGGCACTGGGGAATAGGTTGTGGGCGAGGGCGCGACCGCTCGCGCAGGCGCCCTCAAGCGAGGCGGCTGCCACGCCGGCGGTGAGTGTCCTCCTCTAAACCCGCTCTCCTTTCGATTGTTCTCCGCGAGTTTCGACCTTACACTCCTTAACATGCCGTGGGGGCAATCCAAGACGGGCACTTTCTGGGCAGGGCTAGCCTGCCTGGCGCTTCTGGGGCAGACTCGCGGGGCTGCCGCCCAGCAGCCCGCACCGTTGCGCGTTACAACCCGTCTAGTTCAGGTGCGGGTTGTCGCGCAGGACAAGCGAGGCGAACTGGTCAGCGGCCTGGCCCGTGAAGACTTCGTGTTGCTTGACGGAGATCGCGAGCAGCCTATCAGTACGTTTGGCGTCGAGTCCAACACGCCCTCGGCGCCCTGCACGGAGGCGCTGCCGCCCAACACGTTTTCGAACCGCTTCGAACGCTGTCTGGACAGTCTAGGCGGGGCCACGGTGATCCTGTTCGACGCCCTCAACACGCGCCTCACCGATCAAGCCTACGCCAAGCAGCAGATCATCAAGTTCCTTGAGCAGCTCCAGCCGCACGACCGCGTGGCTCTCTACGCCATGGGTCGGGGCCCACTGATTCTTCAGGAGTTCACCAGCAGTCCTGGACTCCTGCTGCGGGCCCTAACCGACTACAAGGGGGATCTCTCGCCGACCTTGGATACTTCTGTGGCGGGCGATGGGGATACAGGCATCAGTCAGCTTAATGCGTGGCTGGAAGAGCTGAAGCTGAACCTCTACGAATACGAGGCGCGTGATCGCGCCTTGAGAACCATTCGAGTGCTGGCAGCCATCGCCAATCATGTGGAACGGCTTCCGGGGCGGAAGAATCTGATTTGGGTCTCCGGCAGTTTCCCGGTCTGGCTTGGGCCCAGCGCAGTCCGGACGCCCGAGCAGACTGCGGGGGATAGGGAGAGCTTCGCATCGGAGTTCGAGCGTGCGGCGCGGGCCCTCTACCAGGCGAACCTTGCGATCTACCCCGTGGACGCTCGGGGCCTGATGGCGCCCCGCGATTTCAGTGCCGAGCATGCAAGCATCAGCCTTGAGCCCTCGGGCTCCGATTCCGCCACCTACCTGAACGTGCAGGTGCTGGCCAAGCGCACCGGAGGCCGAGCCTTCTTCAATGACAACGACCTGCGGGCCGCCTTCCGCCGCGCGGCAGATGACTCGCGCCTGGTCTATGTGCTGGGCTATTACCCGACGCACGGGAAATGGGACGGGAAGTTTCACGAGATCAAGATACGCGTGAACCGGCCGGGTGTGCAGCTTTTGCACAGGCAGGGCTATTTTGCTCAGCCTGAAGAACCAGCCACGACTTGGTATCGTCAGTCAATTCTCAACGCCGCCATGTGGAGTCCGCTGAGCGCTACGCGCCTGGGATTGACCGTGCGAGCCAGGGGCACTCCCACGGGCTCGCTGGACTTGGAGCTTCTCGTCGACCCGCACGATATCTCTTTCCAGACCCAAAACGACATCTGGGAAGGCGAGCTCGACTTGAAGTTAGTTCAGCTTGGGCCTGACGACCGACTCCTCAGGAGTTTCTCTCACGTGGCCTCCCTGCGCTTAACTCGTTCCGATTACGAACAGGCTGTCCAGCGGAAGGCGGTGATTTTGAGTGAGGGGCTAGAAAACGTGCCGGGTGCCGCCCTGCTTCGGGTTTTGGCTCGTGACATCCGGTCTGGCAGGCTGGGGTCGGTCACCATTCCCTTGAATCGCGCGCCCTTCACTGCCGAGCCTTAGCATCGATCCGCCACTGAAAGCCCCAATAGCAACTCCCTTGACCTCTCAACTGGCTTCGAACCCGCTCTCTATCGGCGGGTACCGCAGGCAACTCTCGTCCCCCATGCAAAGCCATGTTGCCAATCCAGAACGTCCGGGCAGCTTCAAAGCCTGCGCGCAAGACAGGTGTCCTCCTCGGATGACAGGTCGAGGAGCGTAGTGGGTGGCGGTCTCCGGGCGCATGTAATGCTCTGCCACAATCACTATGACTTGATGGCCTTCACGACCCCAGCCGAAGGCCAACTGCGATATCGCCAGGATAGCCGCAAGCTAAGCCACGGTCACCAAGATGTCGCGGTCCTAACAGGTTGCGGAACAACGTGTAGCGGCGACGGAACCTGTCTCCGGTTTCTGGAGTCCGATGGACTCCCACCGGAGTCCTGAAATCGGACCCGATTTCATCGGGACGTCGCCATGCTGGCCATGAAAACACAGGACACGTGGCGATGTGAAAACCTGCCCCGATGTTCTTCATCGGGGTCGCCGCTACCTCGTCGGGGGCGAGTTTTTCCGCAACCTGCTAAAGGAACGGACGCCGCAACCTGGACATACGATCAACCTACGCGCGATGCCGTGCGGAGGCAATAGTGAACCGAACCGGCGAGCGCTGACGGGCGCGAAAAGCCGCCCCGGTGCATCGGGGCGCTACGCTTGCTAGGAAACACGCTTGGTGGCGAGTTCAATCAAACGTTTCAGGCGATCACAAGTTATCTCTGGCGGATTTAGGGTTGCTGGTACCTTCCCGAAAACGCCGACTAAATCAGCCTCTCGCAGTTGGGGCGGGCGGACCAATTCCAGAAATTCCGCCCTTGTGGCAAAGAAGACAGGCCGTTTAATTACCCGGCGTCGGTACGTCGCGTCCCAGAGCCGGATAGCAACACAACAATCCAATTGTGCGACGACTCGCTGTTTCACTTTGGCCGGCGGATCGCCATTTGTGAGTTCGAAGGGTTTTGGATAATTTTCATCCACCAGACAATTGCTCGGTACTGGACATCCTTGCCGCCTATACCAGCCAGCGGCTTCCTGGTGATCCAAAAACCGATGGCTGACGTGAAGGACAGCAACCAGGCGCCAACCAGGGTCTTGGTCACCGGCGTACTTGCCCTTGACGGTCAAGTAAGCGACTCGGTCACCGACTTGAAGACGTGGTGCGAAATTGCCCGCGCGGCACAATGCGGTGATGGAAGGAAAGGGGGATTCGAAATCAGGTTCCCGTCGACACGACCCATCAATGAAGGGTGGCAAGGAGTAACGCTGCGCCGCTGTGCGACCCCCGAGCGTCCGAATTAGCGGTCGGAATGTGGCCAGAAAGCAGTGTTCATGCATTATGGTGGCCCGTGCTCGCCAAAGCCGCGCGCCTGACGGCGCTAATCAAGTGAGCCTCCGTTTGCAACGGCTAGTTAACCTACACTCGCCGTCGTGGCCTCCAGCTCATCCGAGCTTAAGGCTAAAGCGTTCCTCAAGTAGGAGCCAAGAAAGGGAAGTTGAACGTCCTTCGACGGCTCACCCCACCGCTGGCCTTCGCACCACTCGCGCAACGCGTCCGCTGAGTGCCATAGTCGAGAATTGGCGGCGATAACCAAGCATAACAGTATGGCTAACCTATCGACCGTCTCAAGCAATGTCGGGGTTAGTCGCTTGACTTTCTTCTCGCTGCCATGCACTACTCCACTTCTTGCATCATAGAATCTCTTCAGAGTCCGGCTGATTAGGCGCCGCCGATCTGGGTTTGACGACAACGCGAAAGCGGCTCTCTCCGACAGCGATTGGGCAAGAGATTCTGATTCGCTGAAGATGAGCAATGACTCTAGCGCAATGGAGGTTTTTACAACCGCGGCCTCCAGTCTTGGCTCTGTCCTGGAATCAAATAGCCAGTCAAGCGATCGAGACACTCGCTTCGCTATATCTGTTTTGGATTGCACGTAGTCCGCTAACGTATTGAAGCCGCAACGGGAGAACCTTTTGCAGAAACGCTCATCTATGAGAACACCCTGAGCTGCTGGCGCAGGCCGCGCTCTTGAGCGAAGAAAACGAAATCCTGGGCTGATCATGAAGCTGATTTCAGATCTGGGTTTGGCACTTATCCCCAGTTTTCTTTGTAATTGGCTCCGGTCCGAGGCGATGGATGAAGAAAGAACCGTGATTCTTTCCAGAGTCGTCGCCACTTGTTCGGTTTTTTCGCCGATATCCCTTGGATCGCCTTCACGTAAAACCTCTATCACCGTGTGGTCAGCCAGCGCCTTAACTCTTTGGAAGTAGAAGTTGTTCTCCCATGAGTGGCGAGCGAAGACATTTCGTTTTCGAACCTGCTCCGCGAGTTCATCGGCCTCACGAAGGCTGAAAAACCGGATTTTGCTGAGGTCGGCAAACTTAAGCTCGGCACGGGCCGAAAGCATCCTCGTAGTTCGAATATAGCGAGAAGGCTCGGATTGTCCGACAACAAACATAGATTTCGAATAACAACGAAGGAATTTCTCAGCCGCTAGCGGGTAGCCAGCGTGAATCGCACTCTAATTGGCCGTGTGCCTTTTCCAATGGCCGCAAACCTACGGTCAAATACTGCACTGAGTGGCTACCCACTCGCGTCGGTTTTTGGCCTTAGCTTGGCAAGGGCTTCTGGGGAGATCAAGAACGCACAAATCTCCACAAATGTTTCCAGGGCAAGGAAAGCGTATAGAACCCTCAAACGATGCCAGTCCCCTACATTGCCTTTGAATTCGAACTCGGAATGTTGTTCTAAATAATCGGAACTCACTTGGACGGGAAAAAGATCCTCCTGCCTCGACTCCCATGTGATCCGCACTCCCTTTCTCCCGAAAAGTTCTGCCAAATCTGAAATCGCGAAAGCACTTATTACAGTCACGTCGCCGGTCATGATTTCCGTGCCCGAATCGGGTCGAAACCACAGTGTGAAAGGTGGAATATCCGGATAATCTGTGACCCTTCTCCGAACATTTGCAACAACCCATTCTCCAGATTGGGTCAAACCCGAAATCTTCTCCTTTAGCCTGTCGCAGTCTTTCCGCTTTGATGCTAGATACCACTTCTTACCCCATTGAATGGAAGGCGTCTCTCCTTTCTTCAAACGGCGATAAAGTCGGCCCGCAATTTCGTCGTGCCAGTCCTCTTGTGTCCCGGACGCGATTCTTATGATCTGCTCGGCAAACTGCTTTTCTCCAGGAACCTTAATTGCCCCCTTTAGTGCGTCAGTTCTAATGTATTCGTGAATCCCTCTTGGTATCATGATTTGACGGGCGGCCTCTGGGGTAAAATAGGCCTCGGGATTGGATTTGACTTCGAAAGTTCGTACGTCTTCTCCTTTTCGAAGTGTCAGGTCACCCACCCTCAGGCAATTTGTCAGATCATTAATAACAACCATATACTTTTCGGCGTAGAAACGCTTGGCCGCGTCGAGCTCCGCCGCCAGTCCTTTCTTGCCACTGAGAAATCCCGGTGAAGGATAAGCTGCAAAATGCTTAATGGCATCGACGTGTAGAATTCTGGCCGCTATAGTGTCGCCGATAAGCAAAATGCAATGCCGAACATACTTTAGCGTCTCTTTCTGAATCCCCAGTTCTGACGCCTTTTCTTGGCTTGCCCGAACTTGAATATTATCGCCTGAGGCTTTCAGTTCTGGAATATTGAGCAGCAATTGCTTCCGTTCCTCTTCAATCCGACTCATCTCCTCCTCAAGTCGAACGACCGCCTCGACCATTTCGAGTTGTGCCTTAAACACAGGCTGATACGGGCGGGCGAGTACAATACTTAGCCACGTTTTTAGGCGCACCTCCCACTCTTCACTCATGCGGGGTGGCGGCTTGAGCAGATGGTTCAGGCCAGAATTGATGATCATCGTTTTCGCGCGCAGCGGGTAGTCACGGTCAGCACAGTCCTGACCGTTGGATTTTCTCATGCCCGACGCCCCAGCGGCAACCGCACGTCGTCAATCTGGATCGGGCACCCCACGCACCGTACGGTACGTCGCACGCCGCTACCGTCGCCTTGTCCAAAGGGGGCGGTTCGCGACCTGTCCCGATCTCATCGGGAACCGCCCCTGCTCGTCCAACGTGGTCATTCCCGCGAAGGCGGGAATCCAGACCGCGCCCGCAGTGGACCCCCGCCTGCGCGGGGGTGACGACAAGAAGCCAGGAGCCTCTCCGGCCCCCTCCTGAACCAGGAGGGGAATAAGCAACCGCAGGACGGATTTCGGACGATTAGACACCCCTCCTTTACGATTTTTCCTACCGGTAGGAAAAATCATATTGACCCCCATTGACATACCCCCGGCGCGTGGCGCTAGTCTACAAGGGTGAGCACTGGGGCCGAGCCCCGATAGCGCGGTTTTTCCAAATTGATGATCGGGGCCGGACGGGGTTCGGCCTGGCGCGCGAGAAACGCCGCCCTGGCACGTAGATTCCCGCTTTCGCGGGAATGACATGGCCAAACTCGGGGGACGCGCGGGCGACAGGTGAGGTTTCCGTGTCCTTGATCCAAAAACCAGAAATGACGGAAAAGAATTTCGGGGCTTGACTGCAAGTGTGGCGGCTGACGAATGTGCTGATCAGAGTCAGAGAGGGGGGCTGACCCAAAAAGATGTTAAGAATGAAGGGCGATCTGGATGAGTTATTGAAAACAAAGGGCAAGAGGAAACTAAAAACGGTCGACCCGGATGAGTGCTTGAAAATAAACGGGTTACGTGATAATCGAAGCAAAGCCAGAATGTTGTTGAAAAGGAAGGCACTTATCGCGCCATTTAAGGATGACTTTGCACCCCTGACCCTCGACTCTCGACCTTGGGCCCTGGACTCCCGGACCCTATTTCGCCGCTTCTTGCATCATGGCGATGAGGGCTTCTTCCACTTCCTCCGCCACGGCGTGCAGGCTCGGAGTCCCGAACATGCCGATCAGCGCAGTAGGCCGCAGCGTTGCCAGCGTCACGCCGTCATCTTCCGAGTAAACGGAGATGCGGCAGGGCAGCGCCGTGGAGATTTCCGTGTTGGCCTGCAAGATTTTCTTCGCTTGCTGCGGGTTGCACACTTCAAAGACGCGGCAGGCGCGATCGAACTCCACCCCTTTCTCCCGCATCTTGGCCTGCAGGTCGTGGACGCCGAGGACGCCAAACTTGTGGCGTTGCGCGGCGGCCTCCAGAGCCCGCCCAACCTCCTCCAGACTCTTCTGCGTGTGGACTCGGTAAAGCATGCGATTTCCTCCGCGTCAGGCGGCAAAGGTCCTGGGGAGTTCGTAACCCGCGCGGGAGGCCTGCTGCTGCAGCAAATCCTCGATGCGGGTGCGCCAGCCTTTCAGAACCTTTTGGACGGTGGCGTGGCCGCCGCGCAGTTCCCAATACTGCAGCGCCAAAGCAAGATGCGTGCGCGGTACTTTCATCACGAAGGTGTCGCGATCGATGTGCCACGCCGCTTCGGCATAGAGAGAGGAGAGATGGAGGTAAGCGTTCGCGTAGAGTTGCAGACGCTTGAGAATCTCGGGCGCCAGCCGGTCGGCGGTGTCGGCCAGCGAGCGGCCCTCAAACACCATCGCCACCACGGCTTCGTAAACATTCGCGTAATCCGTCAGCGCCCCGCGCCGGAAGAACGCCAGGGGCGAGCCAAACTCCACCAGCACTCCGGAGTCCCAGAGCCGCGCCAGCAGCGCCGCTTCCAGATAGGCCAGATCGATGAAAGCCGTGACGCGTGTGTCGCCTGCCGCGATGTCTTGCCCCCGGGCACCCATCCACTCGCGATAGTCCGCGGGCAGCGTCAAAGTGAATTCACTCAATCGCTCCAGCGCCAGCCGTACCCCGCGCGCCATCTCGGGAACCTGGCTCGTCGCCGCGCGCACTTCAACCTCGATCAGATCCTTGCGCGCCTCGTTTCTGTACACCGCCGGAACGACCACCGCATGCACGCCGGGCTCGATTTCCTGCTGGGTCACACGCCGGGTGGCGTAGCTCAAATCGAGCAGCTCCGTCCAGCGCTGGCGAACCGTGGCACTGGAAGTGTCGGGAAGACGCGTTTGCTTCCGGGGATCGGTGACCTCCGTCATATCGCTCCTGTTGCTTGCATGGCAACTGCCATCCAGAACTCAAAGTCCCACGGCTAACTCTATGTGCGTCAACAGGTTGGGTTCGCAGTAGGAATCCGAGAAGGGCAGTGCCAGAGGAATTGTGGGTCAAACCACACAGAACAGGGAGGGTCACAGCAAAGGCAGATGGCGACCGCTGGGGACAAGGGACATCCGGCAGATGAGATTCTTTACAGAGCCAAGCCGATGAACATCAGGCGCATATCCGGTCCACGTCATTTCCCATGAGGCTCCAACTCACACCGATCGGTGTGCGGGTTCGCCCGATGGGAGGGTTTCAACCCTGGTCCACCCAACTTCGCGTAGGAGAGCGGCCTTGCGGCCCTCCCACTCCGTTTCGCCCATGCGGGAGCACCATCGAGGTTCACCCCCACCGGCTCAGGCACGGCAGCCGCTCCGCGATTTTGCCGCCCAGAAGGATAACATGAAACTATTCAGGCAATCCTTAATTGGATAGTTCAATACTCTCCAACATCTTGTCGAAGGTCGGTCGGTAAGATTCGAAGGCTCCCTCCGGCGCGATGAAGATCAGCGCCAGCAGGGAATCGCCCTGGCGGAGGGTCACCAGGTGATCCGTTTCTCTCTGTCCCTCGATCGGGGAGGCGCTCTGCAATAAGACGCTGACCGCCGAACGCCCCTGCAGGCTCATCCCGGTTTGCTGCACGACGCGCAGGTTCGGATTCGACTGCCGCATGAACTCCACCAATTCCTGCGTCGCATCCACGAGTCCCCAATTTTCCTGTTGCGGCCGGTAGCGGCTGATGGCCGCGCCGTAAGCCTGCGCTGTCTCGCCCTCTGGCCCGGTCACCATGCCGCCGGACGGAAAGAGCGCCACCCCATCCTCGCTTTGCTGCACTTGCCAGTTATCGGGATAGCTGAGGGCAAACACTTTGCCGTCGAAGCGAATCATGTGCTCGGAAGGCGGCGGCGGTTGATGGGCGTTGGCCTTCGGCACACCCTGCCCTTTGGGCGGTGGAGGCATCGCCGCCAAACGCCGCTTGATCGCCTCGAATTCCGGGCTGGCGGTCTTCGTGGCCCGTGGCGGGCCCAACTTCGCGATTTCTGAGTCCAGATCCTTGATGCGGTTTTCAGGATTCGGATGGTCGGAGAAAAACTGCAGCGTACGCTGCGGATATTTCTTTTCGATGATCTGGAAAAACTGCGCCATAGCGTGCGGATCGTATGCCGCCTGGTAAAGGATGTAAGTCCCCACCTCATCGGCCTGCGACTCCGCACTGCGCGAATTCTTCAGCATCAACGAATTCACGCCCAGGCCGATGCCCAGCTCGGCCAGTTGCGCGGTCAGACTGCCGCTTTGTCCCAGGATGCCGCCCAGAATCGCCGACGACGCCTGCGCCAGCATGGCCTGCGAGGCCATATGCGTGCCGTGGCGCATCACGACGTGGCCTGACTCGTGGGCCATCACGCCGGCGAGTTGCGCTTCGTTCTCCGCGGCTTCGATCGCTCCGCGATTCACATAGATGAATCCGCCCGGCAAGGCGAAGGCATTGATCTCTGTGCTGTTTACGACCTTAAATTGCCAGGCGTACTCAGAAGTGTTGTTGGGCGCGTAGGAGGTCAGTTTTTTCCCCAGGCTGTTGACGTATCGCAGCACCTCGGGATCGTTCACCAGCGGCATTTGCTTGTCCACTTGCGCCGAACTTTCCTTTCCTACCTGCACGTCCTGCTGGGGAGAGAAGAGATTGAAACCTGGCTTAAACTGAAGCCTCTCAACCCCTAACATGACGCTCGGCGCCATCGCGAGCCACGCGAAAATCACCACCGCCGTGGGCTTTTTTCGCGCCTTCGATCCCACCCGGCAGACCATGGTGTTCATTTCCCTTCCTGTCACCTGACCGCAACCCATCGAAAAGCTTGCACCTGTCAGCCGATATCGCCGCAAGAATATGATGATTATTTTACACTCGTTGCCGCCCCCCACATAATCCGTGGCAAGCTACGGGCCAAGGGCCGCCGCCGAAAGGCGACATATGCCAGTAACTTTTGAGACTCACGGACCGCCCTGAGTTGACTTGCCTTAGGCAAGTGCGCACAGGCCCGGAGGAGCCCCGCACCCCGATGCGAATCAGGCGGTTGTTTTTTGCCAGCCGCGTCGAATGGCTCGGCCATCCGACCAGCAGCACGAGCTTCGGTGCGCCGCCGCCCAAGGCGTGGACAGCGGTTCCCTCCTCGCGCCGGACGAGGCCGCGCCCGCGAGATGGTCTCGCAAGTTGTCCGTAATCAGCGGGCACCTTTCGTCACTCATGAGGGGAGAGAAACTTCCGGACAGCCTCATTAAACTCCGCGGACTTCCCGACCATAGGGATGTGACCGGCGCCCTCCAGGACCACAAGCTGCGAGCCGGCGATGCCCCGGTTGAACCGTTCAGCGAACGGAAGCGGAATCAGTGCATCGTCGCGTCCCCAGATGATCAGAGTAGGAGCACGCACTTTCCCGAGTTTCTGGTCTTCAAATTCCTTGCCCGTGGCCATCTCCGCCACGCTGCTCGCGATGGTGTAGCTGTCGCCGTTCTGAACGTGCCGCTCAAAAGCCTTCGGGCCAAGGTCCATCGTCGCCCAGTCTTTGTTGGCGGCCATAAGATCAAAAAACCAATGCACATTCGGGATCGAAAGCGGCTTCCAACCGCCAGGCGGGATCTTCAAGGCGGTTCCGGGACGCAATCCGGCGGCATCCACCAGGACCAACTTCTCCACCATTTGCGGATGCCGGATCGCAAAATCCAACACGATCCAGCCTCCCAGCGAACTTCCTACCAGGCTCGCGCGCGGAATCTTCAGGGCCTTCAGAAATCCACGCAGATATTCGGCGAAGTGCTCGATCGTGTAACGCATGACCGGCTTGTCGGACTGGCCATAGCCGATCTGGTCCAGCGCGATAACGTGGAAGCTTTCAGAAAGTGGTCCGACGTTGGCCGCCCAGTGTCGCGAATCCGCGCCGAGGCCATGGACGAGGATTACGACACTTCCCTTTCCTGCCTCGTAAAAAGCGATCTTGTGCCCGTGCACGACGACCGTCTGCTGCGGCGGCAGCGGTTCCATCATCTGGCACCACGCCACCGTGCTGAGGCAAAGCAACGATCCCAGCCACAAGCCACCGACGCGTCCATGGTTCAGGAGAGATGAAGGCTGTTTATGCTCCATAGAATTTTCCTCTCAACCTCACACGCGGTCCACTGGCTGGCCCATCGCGTCTACGCGTTCGAGCAGCCGATACCGCGCCCCGCAGGTCGGGCAGCGCACCTGGAACCCGCCCGGGGATGCTTCTCGCCCCACATCGCCCACCAGGCCGAAGTGGCCGTCGGGCGAGCGGTAAAACTCAAAGATAAACTGCCCGCAGCGCGCGCAGAATTGCCGGCGGCGCTCGACCTCTACTTCTTTCATGCACCCTCCGCCGTCGTGCCCGGCGGCTCGGCCAGGATCACCACCGAACGGAGTCCTCCTTGCGAGATGATCTCTTCAGATCTTACCCGCCATCCCGCGCCAGCCCCGCGCTTCCGACACACAATTCAGAGCGAGGCAAAGCCCAATATAACCGAAATTCGCTCTGACCTGAGAACTCCCGGACAGAATAGATTGTGCCCAGCAGGGTATGCATCGCATCGAATAAGGCAGGGCATGGAACGCCGAACCTTCATTATCGGGGCTGTTGCGGGCGGCATCGGGCTGGTCGAGTACACCTTCGTCTCCCGTTATATGAACAGCCTGCGCGCGCCGCGCGGGACTTCAGTCAAGGCCTTCGAGCGGTTCGGTGAGCGAGCGGCGCTTCTGGCCATCACGCCGAACGAAGACTTTTACGTGACCTCCAAGGGTGCAACGCCTCACGCGGACGCGGCCAAGTGGCGCTTCAAAATCGATGGACTCGTCCGCAACCCTTTCACGCTGACCTATGAGGAGATTTGCGAGTTGCCGCGGATTGAGAAGACGCTGACGCTCGAGTGCATTTCGAATCCTATCGGCGGCAGTTTTCTCGGCAACGCGTGCTGGACCGGCACGGCGCTGAAGCCGCTGCTCGAACGCGCCAATCCCACAGAGGACGCGGTGCACGCCGTCACTTACGCGGCGGACGGCTTTTCCAGCGGGCTTCCCATCGCGCGCCTGTGGAACGACGAGAACCTCCTCGCTTACGAGATGAACGGCGAAGATCTGCCACCCGACCACGGCTATCCCCTGCGCATTTTCATTCCCGGGAAATACGGGATGAAGCAGCCCAAGTGGATCACGCGCATCGAATTCGTGAACCATGCCTATCTCGGCTACTGGGAACAGGGTGGCTGGTCCGACGACTGCGAGCGCTGGGTGCACGCGCGCTGCACGGATCTCAAGGACGGCGCCAGGATTTTCGGCAAGAATTTTGAGCTGACAGGTTACGCCCTCGGCAACCTGGATGGTATCAAAACCGTGGAGATCAGCTTTGACGACGGCTAGACTTGGCAGGCAACGAACCTCTTCAGTAATCCCTCGCCGCTCACCTGGGCTTTTTGGAAATACCTCTGGGTCAATCCCCAACCGGGTAAACACCGCCTCCGCGTGCGCGCTATCGACGGCAAAGGCCGCGTGGAAGGCCCTGACCCTACCGGCATTTTCCCGGATGGCGCGACGGGCCAGCAGGCACTGGACGTCACCGTCGCGCAGCACGCAAATCCAAATCCACAGCCCTCTCCCTGAGGACAGGGCGCCCGAGGTTCGAGGGCGGGTGAGGGGTCTCTTCCACGCGCACAAAATCGCAGGCCCAAAAAGAAAGGCCCACGCCAGCCCGTGGTGAAACGCGCGTCTCTAACCCGGAATTCTCACCACGCTTGGACGCTTTTAGGGGGTTGCCGGAAGGGCGGGGCTCCCGACAAGGGCCGTCGGCACAAGTTCCGCCCCGCCCTTCCAAACCCGTTGTGAGAAATCCGCGCTAACTATTTTCCCGGGTATTTTTCAGGGGCTTGATCGAACTTGGCTTTGCAGCCTTGGGCGCAGAAATAGATGGTTTGACCTTTGTATTCGCTGGTGGCGGCGGCTTTCTCAGAATCAATCGTCATCTTACAAACTGGGTCAACGGCCTTCATGATCCCTCCTCGTGGCGCCGCGTGACGGAGGCTTCAAGAGACGCCCTGCCCGTGTTCCGCAGGGACTCGGAGCCGCGCGAGCTCAGCCGGTGGCCTTACACGCGCGCAACGAGAGGTTGCGCATGAACTCTCAGTTTCGCCCGCTTGAGCTGGCACTGCGGGCAGACCAGGATGATGCTGGCCACGCGCTCGCCCTCGACACGCTGCACGTCCCAACCGGTGCCCACCGCCTCCTCGACGCGCGGCAGCCGCCGGTCGCAGTACCAGCAGCGGCCCTTGCCCGTCGAGCAGATGGCGTGCAACGCGGCGCCCACATCCAGCGCTAGCCGCTCAGGTGTTGTCACTGCGCTCAAGCTCACCTCCAGGGCACTCTCGAACTTTAGCGAGCCTGCAGATAAATCGCGGTGCGACGTGTTTCCCAGTTATCTGCCAGCAAAAGGGCACGGCGGAACTTGCCCCGATGGCCTTTGTCGAGAGCCGTGCCGTTAAAGCACCCTCACCCGGCGCCACGCACCGTCCTCTCCCCCGGGGGGGGCGGACCCGCCTTGGGAGGCCGCCCTCCATATCTTCCGAAAGCCTCTAGATCAATTCGCCGATATCGCCCGCCACGGCGGGGCGCGACGTCCGCGCCACGCCAAAATCAATGCCTTGCCCCGAAAGGGAGTTTTTTCCTTATGAGGAACTCTCCATCGTCTGGATTGATGAACTTCACATTCAGCGAGTATCGTGAGGCAACGTCTTCGATGACGCCCACCCCCTCGTCCATATGCTGCCTCTCTCCTCCGAGCAGCACCAGAATCACAGGTGTTGCTACTGGAAGTTTCTGCCCGCGCTCCGCGCGCGCAGGCAGTGGGGGATTCAATCCGGTGCCGAGATCCCAACAAAGACCATCTTTTGTCACCTTCAGGCCATCTTTCAGGCTGCTTACAATCTCCCCCCGGGCGTGCAGAGATCTCGCAAGGTCGAGCACCGCCATGACTTCGTTGTTCATACAGTTCTCTGTTTCCTCCGGCGACTTTTTACGAGCACCCGCTGGTGCTCCCGCAATTCAGGCACTTATAGCAAGAGCCGTTGCGAACCATGATGGCGCCGCAATCGGGGCAGCTCGGAGCATCATCGCTCTGGGCGACGCCCGCCAAGCCCGAATGGGTCGGCACAAAGTCGAATCCGATTTGCGGCCCTCCGCCGGTGGCGTGCGTAAACTGATTCGCCAGTTCCGTGGCCTTCTCCGCCTCCGTGCCGTTCAGCGACTGCACGCTGGCATCCTCGCGCGGCTGCGCGTCGCGCGGGAGGAACTTGAACGCCAGCCAGCGGAAGATGTAATCCATAACCGACTTGGCGTAACGGATATCGGGGTTGTTCGTCCAGCCGCTGGGCTCGAAGCGTGTGTGACTGAACTTATCGCACAGCACTTTGAGCGGCACGCCGTACTGCAGGGCCAGCGAAACGGCCGTAGCGAAGGAATCCATCAGGCCCGAGACCGTGGAGCCTTCCTTGGCCATGGTGATGAAGATTTCGCCGGGCTGGCCGTTGGCGTAAAGGCCTACCGTCAGGTAGCCCTCGTGCTGCGCCACGGAGAACTTATGGGTGAAGCCCGGCCGCTCGTCGGGCAGCTTGCGGCGGAGAGGCCGGGGCGGCACGGCTGGAGTCACGTCCCTGCTGTCTTCTGACTTCTGACTTCTGGCTTCGGACTCCTTTTTGGGTCTGGCGTCGGAGGTGTTGAGCGGCTGCGAGCGCTTGGATCCGTCACGGTAAATGGCGATGGCCTTCAGTCCCAGCCGCCACCCTTCGATATAAACACTGGCGATATCGTCGGCCGTTGCCTCTTCCGGCATATTAACTGTTTTAGAAATAGCGCCGGAAAGGAACGGCTGCACGGCGGCCATCATGCGCACGTGGCCCATGTAATGGATGGAGCGTTTGCCGTTGGCGGGCTTGAGCGAGCAGTCGAACACCGGCAGGTGCTCCGGCTTCAGGTGCGGCGCGCCCTCGATGGTGCCCTGCTGGTCGATGTAGTTGACGATGTCGGCGGCTTCCTGGTCGGAGTAACCGAGCTTCAGCACCGCCGTGGGCACCATATTGTTGACGATCTTGATCAGCCCGCCGCCCACCAGCTTCTTGTACTTTACCAGCGCCAGATCCGGCTCGATGCCCGTGGTGTCGCAATCCATCATAAAGCCGATCGTCCCCGTAGGCGCCAGCACGGTGACTTGAGCATTGCGGTAGCCGTACTTCATGCCGCTCGCCAGACACTCATCCCAGGTCTTCTTGGCGGCTTCCCACAGGTTTTCCGGAACGTTGTGCACGTTGATGTGCTGCAGCGCCTGGCGGTGCATGGAAATCACGCCGAGGAACGAATCGCGATTGAGAGGAAAGCCCGCGCAGGGTCCGAGTTCGGCGGCGATACGCGATGACTGCTGGTTGGCCTCGCCGTGCATAACCGCGGTGATAGCTGCCGCGTAATCGCGGCCGGCATCGGAATCGTAGGGCAGCCCGTTGGCCATGAGCAGCGCGCCCAGGTTCGCGTAGCCAAGCCCCAGGGGACGGAATTCGTGCGAGGTCAAGGCGATCTTTTCCGTCGGGTAGCTGGCGTTATCCACCAGGATTTCCTGGGCTGTGATCAGGATGTCCACGGCGTGCTTGAAGGACTCGACGTCGAACTTGCCGTCCGGGGCCAGGAACTTCATCAGGTTCAGCGACGCCAGGTTACAGGCAGAATCGTCCAGGAACATGTACTCGCTGCAGGGGTTCGAGGCGTTGATCGGCGCCGTGGCCGTGCAGGTGTGCCACTTGTTGACGGTCGTGTGGAACTGCATGCCCGGATCGCCGCACTGGCAGGCGGCTTCCGCAATCTTCTTCATCAGGTCGCGAGCGCGATAGGTCTTGGCGACCTCGCCGGTGCTGACCCGGTGAGTCGTCCAGTCCTTGTCTTCGATGACGGCCTTCATGAACTCGTCGGTGACGCGTATGCTGTTGTTGGCGTTCTGAAAGAAAATGGAGCTGTATGCTTCGCCGTCGATGGAAGGATCGTAACCCACGTCCACCAGCGCCCAGGCCTTGCGCTCCTCCTTCGCCTTGCACTCAATGAATTCTTCGATGTCGGGGTGGTCGACGTTCAGGATCACCATCTTGGCCGCGCGGCGCGTCTTGCCGCCGGATTTGATCACGCCCGCAAAGGCGTCGTAGCCTTTCATGAACGACAGGGGACCGGAGGCCACACCGCCGCCCGACAGCGGCTCCACTGAGGACCGGAGTGGCGAGAGGTTCGTACCCGTGCCCGAACCCCATTTAAAGAGCATCCCTTCCACTTTGGCCAGACTCAGGATGCTATCGAGGTTGTCCTGGACGGAGTTGATGAAGCAGGCAGAGCACTGCGGGTGTCGGTAGGCCTCGGTCTCCTTCTTGATGCTGCCCGTGGCCGGATCCCAATACCAGCCGCCGCCCTGCGAGCTGCGGTGATACTTGTGCCACAAGCCGCAATTGAACCAAACCGGGGAATTGAACGACGCTTTCTGGCGGACCAGAAGGTGCGTCAGCTCATCGTGAAAATTGCTGGCGTCTTCCTCGCTGCGGAAGTATCCGCCCTCTACACCCCACTGCGCGACGGTGTCGGCCACGCGGCTGATCAGGTGCCGCACGCTCGACTCGCGCTCCGGCGCCCCCAGTTTGCCGTGGAAATATTTCGACGCCACAATGTTGGTGGCCGTTTGCGTCCAGTCTTTCGGCACTTCCACGTTCTCCTGCTTGAAAATGACTTGGCCCTTCTCGTTCTGAATGGAGGCGGTGCGCAGATCCCACTCGAGTTCATCCAAGGGATGCATCCCGGGCTTGGTGAAAAGCCGCTTGACGGCGATGCCGCGCTTGCTCGGACTCTCGGCAACCGGGGCCCAGGACTTGGTTTCCGTCGACACAGCATCCCTCTCAGACATGATCTGCCTCCAATAAGATGGGTCACGCCCTACGTCATTACGAGTTGTCGCGGTGCGGCCTGGGCACAGCGGACGAAGATTTGTGTGAATGTCCCGCTGCCGGTTGCCCCCCTCCGGGCGGTGACCGGCTCCGCAACGGCTGGAGCGAAATCTAACTCTCGGGATGAGCTTTGTCAAGAGGGAAAACACAACATATAGTGGTTTGGGAGATGGTATCAACAAAATCTTGTGGAAAACCTGTGGACGTCTGAGGATATTTCCGGACCCCGCCCCCCGCGGCTTTCTCCGGTCGCAACTTACTTCCCTCTTTTCATGGGCTTCGGACAGGCAGCGCGCTGCCCGCGCGCTCAGATCCAAACGACGACGCTGTCTGGGAAAGCGAGCTACCGGAAAGGAGCGAGGGCGAACGGAGCGCCCGCCCATGTCGAAGGACGCTCAGGAGGGAAGAGGCGCTCTCAAGTTGGACTTGGACAGGGACTTGATCAGTTGGGCTTCCACGGCCTCTTTCGCCTGCCCGCGCGCCACGGCGATCTCATCGACCAGGAGTTGCCGGGCGCGATCCAGCATCTTTTTCTCGCGGAAGGAAAGGGGCTTGGCTTGGTTCAGGATGACCAGGGTCTTCATGACCTCGGCCACCTGCATCAGCGAGCCGTTGCGCATCTTCTCGGAGTTTTCCTTGAATCTCCCTTTCCAGTCCTGCGCAGATTTGCAGCGGCCTTTCTGCAAGTATTCGAGGATGCCGCCGATTTGACTGCTCTTGGTGACCCGGCGCAAACCCACGTTGGCCACGCTGCCCATGGGCACCATCACGCGCATGCTGCTCGAGCTGAGCTTCAAGAGGTAAAACATCTCGGGCTGTCCGGTGAGATTGCGAGTGGAAATCTGTTCAACGATGCCCACACCTTGATTGGGATAGACAACCTTGTCGCCTATCTGAAATTCCATGAGGCTCCTTGAGGATCACGAACAACGATGTTTTCAGAGCAGGAAAGCATAACTCCGAAATTGCCCGAAGTCAATCGGATACCTGCGATGTGTTGACTCATTCTGCCGCGAACGGCTCGCAGGCTTGATCCCCGAAGGGGATCGCTACCCAAAGGGCTAGCCTGCTTTTCTCACCAAGTTTTCCGAGAATCGCTTCGGAGTGCTGATCGTCGATGCTGGCCTGGGTTTTGGGCTGCACGGTGGGGCGGTTGGACCTTTTGGGGGTGTGCACAGGCTTCGCGGA
>Ga0208039_1000026_pt1 | contig 142270 bp, 115 predicted proteins | sample June2015DPH_20_1_2_FD_184722 | JGI IMG/M metagenome (GOLD analysis project Ga0208039, IMG submission 184722) | Peatland microbial communities from SPRUCE experiment site at the Marcell Experimental Forest, Minnesota, USA - June2015DPH_20_150... | ecosystem: Environmental > Terrestrial > Soil >... | reverse complement strand
TATGGTTGCGTCGGAGCTGAATCGGTCGGCGCCGTGAATCCATGCGAGCGGCTCGTACTGCTTCGCAACCGTGAAAAGGAATGCAGGAGAATCTTTGCCCGAGGAAAGAACAGAGCGCGTGGGCGCAAATCCAACAATCGTAATGATAAGGAAAGAGAGCAGCCCGACCGTGATGGGCCGCGCCCGCACTAGTCTGCTCCCCCGACTGCGACCAGTTGTGGAACAAGCCGCCGCGAAGCATCTCGAATCGCAAGATAAGGTTGCAGATCGTCCATCATGTCGCGGAAACCGCGGAAAGTGAGCGACTGCGCCCCGTCGCTCAACGCCTGATCTGGGGATGGGTGCACTTCGACCAGCAGACCATCCGCCCCCACGACCGCCGCGGCCCGCGACAGAACCGGAACCAGGCAACGCACTCCAGCGGCGTGACTGGGATCGACAATCACGGGCAGATGCGAAACCGTCTTCAGTACCGGCACCGCTGCGATGTCCAGCGTATTCCGCGTCGCCGTTTCAAAAGTTCGAATGCCGCGCTCGCAGAGAACAATCTGCCGATTGCCATTCATCGCGATCACTTGCGCGGAGCGCAGCAACTCTTCCAACGTAGCCGTCATCCCTCGCTTCAGCAGCACCGGCCGTCCACATCCGCCCAATCTTTCCAGCAGAGCGTAGTTCTCCATGCTTCGCGTGCCCACTTGCATGAGGTCGGCATACTCTGCGATCAAGTCGACGTCTTCCTCGCTCATCACTTCAGTGACGATTGCGAGCCCGGTTTCTTCCCGCGCTTTGCGCAGAATCTTAAGGCCTTCGATACCCAGTCCCTGGAACGCATAAGGCGATGAGCGGGGTTTATAAGCGCCTCCGCGCAGGAGGCGCGCGCCCGCTTCCGCTACAGCTTCGGCGGTCCGCAGCAACTGCCGCTCGGATTCGACTGCACACGGCCCTGCCATCACGACGAAATCGCCGCCGCCGATCTCTACACTGCCAGCCCGAACGACGCTGCTGGCGCACACGTCGGTCTTGGCTACTAGATCGAAGCACGAGAACTGACCGTTCCATTTGGGATTCATGAATGGCGACCCGCAATTTTACGCAGCTGCGAGCAGCCAATCACTACTAAGAAACTACTAAACTATTTGTGATTTCAATCACATCCCGGTTTGGGGCGCGGGTGCGCGGGCGGGGCTGTAAAGGCCAACGTATCGACGAACAGACTCAAGTGTCTCATCATCTTGATTGGAATTCGCTTCTGTGTTTTCGACGAGGCTTGAGCGGAAAAGAACCGATGCACGCCGCCTGGACACAATCGCTTCAGTATCCAAGCTTCACAGAGTCTATCAGGCGAACGTATTTTGATCACAAACCGAGCCAACGGCGGGCAATCTGACACCGTCAGAAATTATCGACGACCGAAAACCTCGTGGCGCAGAGGCGTCCCCTCGCTCTTAGTACGAAGCCGTGACCACAGCGTCTTCCGGATAACCTTCCATTCCGAACTCCGGAACGTCGAGACCTTCTTCTTCCACTTCGGGTGATACTCGCATGCTCTTCGCTTTGTTAACGCACCAGAAGACAGCGTAGGTTGCACCGAACGCCCAGACGGCATACAGAGTCGCTCCCATGAGCTGGCACAAGAACTGACGCGTATCGCCGTGTAGCAAACCTGTCACGCCTTGGCCCGCTCGTCCCAGGTAGGATGTTGCCCCCACGCCGTTCCATCCAGCACCGTAGGCCCCGTCGGCAAAGATACCAACGCTGACGGCCCCGAGCCAGCCGCAATAGCCGTGCACGGAAATCGCACCACAGGGATCATCGATTTTGAGAACCCGGTCGTTGAAGAGAACGCCGAGACAAACCAGGCATCCCGCAAGTAAGCCGATGACTGTCGCAGAAGTCGGAGACACAAAGGCGCAGGGCGCAGTGATCGCGACTAATCCCGCCAGCATTCCGTTACAGGCCATGGTCACGTCGGGCTTGCCAAACAGGAAATACCACAGAAGCATTGCAGCGGCGGAGGCTGCAACAGCGGCCAGATTGGTGTTTACTGCAACTACGGAGATGCGAAGGTCGGTAGCTCCGAGAGTGGAACCAGGGTTGAACCCCATCCATCCAAAAAGCAGGATGAATGTGCCGGACACGACGTACACGATGTTATGAGCGGGAAAGACGCGGATTTTCCCCCCTGGACCATATTTACCCACACGCGGACCCAAGATAATGGCGAGAGCCATGGCGCAGAAACCGCCCACCGCGTGGACTACCGTCGATCCCGCAAAGTCGACATAGCCGTGACCCAGATTCAATGTGGAGCCGACTTGGGACAGCCAACCTCCACCCCACGTCCAACAGCCGGAGATTGGGTAAAGGATCGCTCCGATGAAGAGCTCACAAAGAAGGAATGCCCAGAAGGTAATCCGCTCGCACACCGCGCCGACAATAATGTAGCCGGCAGTCTCCATGAACACGACTTCGAACAGTGTTAAACAGTTGCTGGCAGTGTCATAGGCGGGACCGACGAGAAAAAAACCCTTCCCACCCACGAACCCCCATTGACCGCTCCCCACGAGAAAGTGGTTGAGTGTAGGGATGCCGCCCAGGTTGGTGGGCGCGGCATTGATGGCAACAGCTCCGAACTGGAACGCGTATCCGACTGCGTAATAGGCCAGGAAGGCAAATACATAGGCCGCAAAATTCAGCATCATTAAATGGGCGGCATTCTTCTTTCGAACCAGTCCGCATGTGAGCAGGGCAAAACCTGCCTGCATGAACAGGACGAGGTAGCCGGTGTTCAAAGTCCAGGCGAAGTTGGTTGCGACGCGAACGTGCCCAACGCTGTCAGCCAGCTTGACCGCGAGCGGCTCTTTGGCCGCCTGAGCTTGATAGTCATCGAACGCCTTCTTGTTCGCGGGGTAGTCTGGAGCGGTCTTGTCGGTTGGCTCAGGGACAACAAAGGGATTGCCGGCGGCGTCCACGGCGGTAGTCTTGTCGCCGGTGGCGGTACCAGATGGGTCCGGTTTCGGCCCATCGTCGGCAAAGCATGGCGTCGATAGCCCTGCCAATAATCCGGCGGCTAGAATGATTGCGGCACCGGCCGACACTAACGACAGGCGTAGCGAGTGCCTGCCTGCTCGCTTTATCATATTTTGCTTGCTCCTGTTTCTGAAGGGTGGGCAATGCTCTGGCGGCCGTACGGTGACTGGAACAGCGCAGCAGATGCCGACGACCGCACACCTGAATACTTTGAGGGAAGGGCTGACCCAGGAAAGAGCCGACCCCGACGAGCGCCATTTGCGTTCAATCGCAGTCCTCTCCCTATTCCGCAAACGATAACGGGAGGAATCAACTGAGTCCAATTCAAATTTCTTCTGTCGCCTATCAGACTCTCTAATAACGCTGTCAGCCGATTGTGTAAACTTTACAGACTCCTACAGAATTCTTTCGTGGGCGTAGCCGGCCGCCAGCAACGCCGCCAGCAGCTCGGCAATGTGGGCGGGACCTCGGGTTTCCATTGTGATGTCAATGGCGGTGTCGCCCAGGTTGACCCCATGATAGGCGCGATCGTAAGCGGTTTCGACTATGTTGGCGCGATGCTCGGCCAGAATTCCCGTTAGCCGGTGCAACGCGCCGGGATAGTCCGGCAAATGGACACGCAAACGGACCAGCCTGCCATCTTTTACGAGGCCGCGCTCGATGATCCGAGAGAGCAGAGTAACATCGATATTGCCGCCGCACACCAGCACCGCAACTCTTTTGCCCTCCAGTGGCAGTTTGTGATTCAGCACCGCAGCAATGGACGCGGCGCCCGCGCCTTCCGCCAGAGTCTTCTCGCGCTCCAGAAGGAGCAGGATTGCATTCGCGATCTCTTCTTCTTCGACCGTGACAATGTCGTCCACATATTTCTGAACCAGTGGAAACGTCCGTTCGCCGGCTCGCCTCACCGCAATTCCGTCGGCAATCGTCGCGGCAGGCTTAAGAGTTACAGGTTTTCCTTGCGCGACCGCAGCTTTCATGGAAGGCAGTTTGGCCGGCTGTACTCCAAAGACTCGGACCGCCGGATTCATTTCTTTCACCGCACAGGCAATGCCGCCAATCAGCCCGCCTCCTCCAATCGGAGCAACGATTGCCTCAATATCAGGTTGCTGTTCCAGGATTTCCAACCCCAGTGTCCCTTGCCCAGCAATGACGGCGTCATCGTCGAAGGCGTGGATCAGCGTGAGATGGTGTTGCTGGCTTTGCTCAACCGCTTTCTCGTACGCCTCGTCGTAGTTCGTGCCGTGCAGAACGACTTCCGCTCCGTAAGCGCGCGTAGCTGACACTTTCGTGAGCGGTGTAGGCAAGGGCATGTAAATGAGCGCACGGATGCCTCGCCGGCCCGCATGATAGGCCACCCCTTGCGCATGATTGCCAGCAGAAGCGGCAATCACTCCTTGGGCTCGCTCTTCGGCGGTGAGCGTGAGCAATTTATTCAGCGCGCCCCGCTCTTTGAAAGCTCCTGTGCGCTGCTGATTGTCGAGTTTGAGAAATATCTCGCTCTTGGTAACTGCGGAAAAGGTTTCCGAGTGCGTGCAAGGAGAAACGCGAATGGCCTCGCGTATCCGGCCCATCGCCGTTTGGATATCTTGGATCCCAATCATAGCGTTCGCGCAGTTATCTTAAATACTTGGGACCATCGCCGACATCGATGATCATGAGGCGATTTGCTGTACTGTGGAAACTAAGTGAGTAGAATGCACGGCCGCGGCTCTGAGGTAAGTATCGACGGCCGCTGCCGCCTTGCGGCCCTCGGAAATGGCCCACACCACCAAGGATTGGCCTCGCCGCATGTCACCAGCCGCAAAAACTCCCGGCACCGAAGACATGTAATTCTGATCCGTCGCCACATTGCCTCGCCGATCGAGCGCCACGCCCAGTTGTTCAATCATCCCATTCCGCACCGGACCCAGGAAGCCCATCGCTATAAGCACCAAGTCTGCTTCCAGCGTAAAGTCGCTGCCGGGAATGGGCTCGAACTTAGGCGGAGGACCAACGCGCACGGCATGCAGCTGGTTGACTCCTGCTGCGCCGCCGCTGAACTTCGTCGTGGCGATACTCCAGTCGCGAATGCCGCCTTCCTCGTGCGCGGCTTCGGTGCGCAGTTGCATCGGCCACAGCGGCCAGGGAGTTTGTGGCGATCGCTCGTCGGGCGGCTTTGGCATGATCTCGAACTGGTGCACCGAGAGGGGCTTCTGCCGATGACAGGTACCAAGGCAGTCGGCTCCAGTATCGCCGCCCCCGATGATGACCACTCGCTTGCCCGTCGCCAGGATCTCGCCTTCAGGCTCGACCGTATCCCCGAGGCAGCGCCGGTTCTGCTGCGGCAGGTACTCCATCGCAAAATGAATCCCCTTTAGCTCGCGTCCCGGAACGTTGAGATCGCGCGGATGTTCAGCCCCGCCCGCGAGTACGATGGCATCGAAGTCGCGCCGCAGATCCTCCACGGGAACATTTTTCCCAACTTCCGCACCAGTAACGAACTTCACGCCTTCGGCCGACATCTGCTCCAGGCGGCGATCGATGACGTGTTTCTCCAGCTTGAATTGCGGAATGCCGTAGCGCAGTAATCCACCGATGCGGTCCGCTTTTTCGAACACCACCACCGCATGCCCGGCACGGCATAGCTGCTGGGCTGCCGCCAGCCCAGCTGGTCCGGAGCCCACAATCGCGACTTTCTTTCCGCTGCGAAGCATCGGCGGCTCGGGCCGGATCCAGCCTTCCATGAATCCACGCTCGACGATATTCTTTTCGTTTTGCTTGATTGTCACCGCAGGTTGATTGATGCCCAACACGCACGACGCTTCACACGGTGCTGGACAGATGCGACCGGTAAATTCCGGAAAGTTGTTGGTCGCGTGCAGCTGCCGAACCGCGTCCTTCCAACGCCCGCGATACAACAGATCGTTCCAGTCGGGAATCAAATTGTTGACAGGACATCCTGTCTGACAGAAAGGTACACCGCAATCCATGCAGCGCGCGCCCTGTTTCCTGAGAGTCTCCTCGGGAAGATCCAGGTAAATTTCGAACCAGTCATTGACACGCTGGGTAACGGGACGGCGCGGAGCAAGCTCGCGAGAGTATTCCAGGAAGCCGGTGGTCTTACCCATTCTGCACCTGCGCATGCTGCGCTTGCTCTGCATGGGCGAGAGTAACCAGCGCCTGGCTAGGGACATAATGCTTCGGGCTTCGGCCCACTCCCAGCACTCGCTTGAATTCGTGTGGGAAAACCTTGATAAAGCGCGGCAATGTCTCGGGCCAATTTTCGAGAATCCATTTCGCGCGGCGGCTGCCGGTCAGCTCCAGATGGCGGCTCACGAGCTCTCTCACGATCTGAGCATCCTGCGCTTCGACTACCGGTTCAAGATCGACAGAGTCAAGATTGCAACACTCTTCCGTGAAGGTACGGCTCTCGTCAAAAACATAGGCGACACCGCCACTCATGCCAGCAGCGAAATTCCTTCCGCAAGATCCGAGCACCAGCACCATTCCTTTCGTCATGTATTCGCAGCCGTGGTCCCCAACGCCCTCCACCACGGCGGTCGCCCCCGAGTTGCGGACGGCAAATCGCTCGCCGGCGACTCCGTTGAAAAAGGCTTCTCCGCTGGTTGCGCCATAGAGCGCGACATTTCCGATCAGGATGTTTTCTTCCGCAGCGAAGCTGGAAGCGCGCGGCGGGTACACAACCAGGCGTCCACCAGACAAGCCTTTGCCGACGTAGTCGTTGGCTTCGCCCTCGAGCGTAAGGGTCACGCCGTTCGCCAGGAAGGCACCCAGGCTTTGTCCCGCCGATCCCGTCAAGCGAATCTGGATAGTATCGTCGGGCAATCCCGCGGAACCGTGTTTGCGGGCAATCTCCCCGCTTAACATCGTTCCAACACTACGGTGCACATTGCGCACCGCCAAGTCGATCTCGACGGGAATAAGCGTATCAATCGCTGCGCGCGATGCAGCAAGAATTTTGTGATCGAGCGCCTCTTGCAGACCGTGATCCTGCGCCTGCACGCATCGCCGAGCCACGCGCGATGGGAGCGGGGGACTATGGAGAATGGTCGAAAAATCGAGGCCCCGCGCCTTCCAGTGATCGATAGCGGGTTCAACATCGAGCATGTCAACGCGCCCCACCATCTCATCGAAACTGCGAAACCCCAGCTCCGCCATGTACTGTCGAACTTGTTCCGCAAGAAAGAAAAAGAAATTGATTACGTGCTCAGGCTGACCTTGAAACTGTTTGCGCAGAACCGGATCCTGCGTGGCGATGCCGACCGAGCATGTGTTGAGGTGACACTTGCGCATCATGACGCAGCCCATCGCAATCAGCGGCGTTGTAGCAAAACCGAATTCTTCAGCTCCGAGCAATGCCGCGATCACAACATCCCGGCCCGTTTGCAACTTGCCGTCCGTTTGCACGCGAATACGGCTGCGCAGGTCGTTCAATAGCAGCACTTGCTGTGTCTCGGCCAGACCCAACTCCCACGGGATGCCCGCGTGTTTGATGGAACTCAGCGGCGAAGCTCCTGTCCCACCGCTGTCCCCGCTGATCAGAACCACGTCGGCATGCGCTTTAGCTACGCCTGCGGCCACCGTCCCCACACCCGACTCGGCCACCAATTTCACGGCGATACGAGCTTGCGGGTTGATGTTCTTCAGGTCGTAGATCAGTTGCGCCAGATCTTCGATGGAGTAAATGTCATGATGCGGCGGCGGCGAGATCAGCCCAACTCCTGCTATGGAGTGCCGCAAACGAGCGATCACTTCGTCTACTTTATGTCCGGGAAGTTGCCCGCCCTCACCGGGCTTCGCGCCTTGCGCCATCTTGATCTGCAATTCGTCCGCGTTCACCAGATAATTCGCTGTTACGCCAAACCGCGCCGAAGCCACCTGCTTGACCGCGCTGCGCCGCAGGTCTCCGTTTGCATCCGGCGTGAACCGTTCTTCATCTTCTCCCCCCTCGCCGGTGTTCGACTTGCCTCCAATGCGGTTCATCGCAACCGCGAGGGTCTCATGGGCTTCTTTACTGATAGAGCCGAATGACATCGCGCCGGTATTGAAGCGCTTCACGATTTCCTTTGCCGCCTCGACTTCTTCAATCGGAATGGGCTTGTCGCTCTTCTTCAACTTCATCAAACCGCGTAGCGTACACAAATTGCTGCTCTGCTTGTCGATCAGCTCGGAGTATTCCTGGAAGGTCTGAAAGCTCTCTTGGCGCACGGCTTGCTGCAGTTTGCTAATGGTCAGCGGATTCAGCAAGTGATATTCGCCATTCGTCCGCTGATGGTAGTTGCCTCCCACTGAAAGCTCGGTCTCGAACTCCGTGACCGGGCGCAGGGAATGCTCGTGCATTAGCTGTGATTCGCGAGCGAGGACGTCGAGCCCCAGGCCTTCCAGGCGCGATGTTGTGCCCGCGAAATAGGCCTCCACCAACTCTTTGTTCAGTCCGATCGCTTCGAAAACTTGCGCTCCCTGATAGCTTTGTAATGTCGAGATGCCCATTTTCGCGAAGGTTTTCAACAGGCCCTTCTTGACCGACTTCATAAAATTCTTGACGGCGGTCTCAGGCGTAATGCCATCGGCCAATTCGCCACGCCAGGCAAGATTCTCCACCGTCTCCAGCGCCAGATAAGGATTGATTGCGCTGGCTCCGTATCCGCTGAGCAAGGCGAAATGCATCACTTCGCGCGGCTCGCCTGATTCCGTAATGAGAGCAACCTGAGTGCGAGTCTCTTCCCTGACGAGCAGGTTGTGCACCGCCGCAAGAGCCAGCAAGCTCGGAATCGGCGCGTAGTCTTTACCTACTCCTCGATCGGAGAGAATCAGCAGAGAGTATCCTGCCCTGACCGACAACGACGCTCTCTGGCATAGCTCATCCAATGCCCGCTTCAGTCCAGCTTCTCCTTCGCTAGCCCGGAACAGCGCAGGCAGGGTGGTGGCGAGCAGATCCCTGGTCGAGACGCGCCGCAGCTTTTCCAATTCGCGATTGGTCAGCAGAGGATGCTCCAGCTTCAACATGTGGCAGTTTTCCGGCGCCTCTTCGAGAATATTGCGCTCGCTGCCGATGTAGCTGATCAGCGACATCACCATTTCTTCGCGAATGGGATCAATGGGAGGATTTGTTACCTGCGCGAACAACTGTTTGAAGTAATTGAACAGAGGCTGAGGTTGGTCCGAAAGACATGCGAGCGGCGTATCTGTGCCCATCGAGCCAATCGGCTCTTCCCCGGCCGAGGCCATGGGCACGAGGATCATCTTCAAATCTTCGTCTGTATATCCGAAGGCGCGCTGCCGGCGAAGAAGAGTCTCCGGATCAGGCGGATGAGTCCTTGAAGGCTCGGGCAACTGATTCATCGTTATCTGGTTGTCCTTGAGCCATTGCACATACGGCTGCTGTGAGGCCAGGCTCCGCTTGATCTCCTTATCCGAAACGATGCGGCCTTCGACCGTATCCACCAGAAACATTTTTCCTGGTTGCAAACGGCCCTTCATCTTCACTTGTTCCGGGGCAACGTCGAGCACACCGGCTTCCGAGGCCATGATCACAACCTCATCATGAGTAACGACGTATCTCCCGGGCCGCAGGCCGTTGCGATCAAGCGTGGCTCCGATGACGCGACCGTCGGTGAACGCAACCGCCGCCGGGCCATCCCATGGTTCCATGAGGCAAGCGTGATATTCATAGAAGGCCCGCTTTTCCGGCTTCATGTGCGGATTTCCGGCCCAGGCTTCCGGAATCAGCATGGCGATCGCGTGCGGCAGGCTGCGCCCGGCCTGGAGCAGAAGCTCCAGCGCATTGTCGAAGTTGGCGGAGTCGCTGCCTTCCGGCTCTGTAATCGGAAAAAGTTTCTTCAGATCGTCGCCAAAGAGTGGCGATGCCAGCAACGACTGCCGGGCGTGCATCCAGTTAACGTTGCCGCGAAGCGTATTGATCTCGCCGTTGTGAGCGATGTACCGATATGGATGTGCGCGCTGCCAACTCGGGAACGTGTTCGTCGAAAAACGCTGATGCACCAGGCAGAGAGCGCTGACCACGTCCGGATCGGAAAGCTCGCGGTAGAAGCTCGTGAGCTGAGAAGCCAGCAGCAACCCTTTGTAAACAACGGTGCGGCAAGAAAACGAGGGAATGTAAAACATTCCTGCGTCCTCAAGGTCCGACTTCCGCATTTCATTCTCTGCGCGCTTACGGACGATGTATAACTTGCGCTCGAAAGCGTCTTGGTCGAGACCTGGCCGGCAGCCGACAAAGATCTGTTGTATATAAGGTTGCGAGGCTCGCGCCACACGGCCAGTCGCCGAAGCATAGACCGGCGTGTCTCTCCAGCCCAGAACCGACAAACCCTCCTCGCGGATGATTCGCTCAAGAACCCCTTCGCACTGCAACCGGGCGTGTTTTTCCACCGGCAGGAATGTCATTCCGACGCCGTAGGAGCCGGGGAGCGGCAACTCGAATCCCAATTTAGCGCAGTCACGTGCGTAGAATTTGTGCGGAATCTGAATCAGCACGCCCGCACCGTCGCCGGTCTCGGAGTCACAACCGCAAGCGCCACGGTGCGCCAGATTCAGCAGCACCTGGATGCCGTTGCGAACGATGTCGTGGCTCTTTTCGCCGCGGATACTGGCCACGAATCCGATCCCGCAGGCATCATGCTCCTGCGCGGGATCGTACAGACCCTGCGCCGGCGGGATGCCATTTGTATGGCTTATGCGGGACATCGCGGCGTCTCCCTACAGGTGAATTGCTACACGAATCGGTTGTTCCTGGATTCGAGCCAAAGGCTGCGGGCGCAGCCCACACCCCACTCCAAGCATATTCCGTCAATTCTGTGATAAGCCCTCGCCGTCGACAAGTACAATTCAGAATTTCGATGCAGTGTATGTAAATTTCAACGCGCCCTCAGACTGGGTGTGCGTCGGCGACCGGCATCGAATCGAGCACACTTGCGGCGCGAGAGAAGACGGGAACGGTCAGGTCTTGCCCGAAAAGGAAAGCCGAGACCAGCATGCATGCCGCGGCGCAAAAATAGCACCGGGCATCGAGAGCGTGGCTTCGTTCGTGGATTCATGGCGCATGGAGTATAGCTGCCTCGGGAACCGCACGCATCTGGTTCGGTCGAGCCTACGGAAGCAGATGCGTCAGGAGCACAACGGGAGACCGGGTAAGGATCTCAACTCGAAAATCCTTCCAGTTGAACGGGCCTGGTGCAATATGCGAGGGCAGATCTTTGACTTGCACCCCATATAATCGAGGACCATGCGAAGTTCCGATTACTCAGCCATGCTCGAGGTGGCGATTGCAGAGGCCCGCCAAGGGCTGGCTGAGGGCGGCATTCCTATCGGTGCCGCGATTTTTGACGGGAGCGGCAAACTTCTTGGCGCCGGCCACAACCGGCGCGTACAGAACGGCGATCCTTCATTGCACGGCGAAACCGATGCCTTCCGCAATGCGGGACGCCAGCGCAGTTATCGCAAGCTCATCATGGTCACGACGCTTGCGCCCTGCTGGTATTGCAGCGGGCTGGTGCGGCAGTTTGGCTTTGGCACGCTAGTTGTCGGTGAAAGCCGTAACTTTCAAGGCGGCGTGGAGTGGTTGCGTCGGCTCGGCGTAAAGGTCATCGACCTCGATTCGGAAGAGTGTGCGTCGATGTTGGGCGAGTATATTCGCCTGAACCCTGAGACTTGGAACGAGGACATTGGGGAGGAGTGACCCGCGGCCGCTTTTCTCCCCACCTGTCTTTCACGCGTGAACTAGAACTCGACCCGCAGCGTCATCTGTATTTGGCGTGGGCTGCCGATGGTTTTATTGACGGCGCCCAGACCCGAGGGACAGTTGTAAAAACCATTAGTGGGAGTGGGAGTGCTGCACCCAGCAGGCAATGGAGTTGTCCCCACTACCGGGAATTGATTGTAGGCTGCATTCTGCGAAACATCATCGATGGGGATGTCAAAGCTGGTGGTGTTGGTCACGTTGAAGATATCGAAGCTGTATTTCAGCGCGACTCGCTCAGTGAGCTGGGTGACCTTCACAAAGGAGATATCGGCGCGCCTCTGCCAGGCTTGGCGGAAGATGTTGCGCTGTCCGGTAGTAAAGTTGGTCTCGAAAGTGTCGCCGGCGGGAATTGCGCCCCCGAGATCGCCGGGACTCAGCAGGGGCAAGGTGAAACAGCTTTGTTTGAGCGCGTAGAGGCTGGGGTCCGAGGGATTGGAGTTGGCGTATGCGCCCGAGGCGCCAGTGAGCGCATTCTTTGGTGTGCAACCGGGAGCAAGCGGGACAATTGGGTTGGTGATGCCGTCGTAGACGCTGTAAAAGATGCTTCCTACCGCGCCTGTGTAGTCGATGATGCTATACGGCTGGCCGCTCTGGAGCACGGTGATTCCTTGAATGGCCCAGCCATCCGCCATTTTACCTTTGAGCGTGGACGCGGAGTAGAACTTGGGAAGCTGGTAGACGTAGCTGAAATTGAAGACATGGGTTCGGTCAAAATCAGAGGATCCGTAGGCTGAGCGCAAATCCAGAGGATTGTTGCCGTTGAAGAACAGGCCCATGCCGCTTTGTTCATCTAGCGCGTGGGAGTAAGTGTACGAGAAACCCAGCTGCAGCCCGTGGCTCATGCGCTTTTCCACGTGCGTCTGCAGCGCGTTGTAAGCCGAGACGCCAGCTGCTTTGTAGGTTTCTGATTCCGCCGAATAACCGATATACGGCACGCGTAAGTCAACGTTGCCGCCTTCGTAGTTGACTTGCATAGGCTGCCCGTTGGGCAAATTGATTGGACAAAACGGAGAGCAACTGGATGCCGTCTGCACCGTGTAGCCGTAGGTGTAATCCTGCTCGAAAGGAGTGCCGGGACGGATAGGCGAGGTGGGGGTGGCAATGCCCGCCTGATTGAAGGGAATCGGAATTACTTCGTGGCGGCCGAAGTTACCCACGTAACCGATCTCGATGGCTAGGTCATTCCGCGGCTGCCATTGAAAGTCAAGCGTGTCGTTGATGGTATAGGGCAGTTTGTTAGCGCGATTATAGGTTGCAAATGAAAAGAGCTGCTGTCCTTGCGCGATTCCTGCCGCTACTCCGGTCCCTGGCGTTCCGGTATTCGGCAGGTACTGAGTGATATCGGCCGGATTACCGCTGGGAGCAGGACCGAGCGTGGCACCCCACGGACTGGCGAGGGAGTAGCCATCAGAGGAAGGGCATGTGGGGATATAGCCCAAGTAGTAGTAAACGTTCGGATCGCTTTGGCAAGACTGCGCATTCACGTAAGGCGGGGTCTGATTCACGCCGAACGGTCCGCCATTAATCACGCCTTCGGCGAAGCCGGGCGAGAGGTAGGAATACAGTTCGCCGCGATCGTAGTAGATTCCCGTGCCGGCACGGACGACTAGTTTGTCGTTGAATTTTCTGGGACTCCAGGCAACGCCCAGTCGCGGCGCCAATCCCCATTGCCTGCCGGTAAGCGTCGTGTTGCTGACACCCTTGGTGGGGAAAAGCTTGTTGTTACCTGCGATGATAAAACCATTGGAAGCGAGGGTGTCGGTGGTTGCGTTATAAGAGTACAGCGAAGGGTCGAAATTAAAGACGCGACCGTATTTCTCGGTGAGGCCACCATCCCAATCGAAGCGCAGACCGGCGGTCAAGCTGAGGTTGGACCGAAACTGAAATTTGTCTTGTACATACGCCCCGGCTTGACCAGCACGGTAGTAGCGGTTGGCGTTGCCTTGAAGAAACTTGGTGGTGGTGAAGTCATCGTTGGTGGTAACGAATCCCTGAATAAACTGCGAGAAATCCGCCGTAGAAATAATCCCTTGGTTCGTCCTCTCATCGCGGGTATTGAGCTGGGTGTAGGCATAGCTGCCGCCGAATGTAACAGTGTGCTTGCCATGATTCCAGATGGCATTTGCGGACGGCATAATGCGGTTTTGAAACACTCCGGTAAAAGCGCCCTGGGAAGCGGCGCCTTGACCGATGGTCAGAAACTGCAGATTGACGATGCCGCCGGTATTCGCGGCGCTAAACAATCCCAGGGGATCCACAATGGTGATGCCGGGAAAGAACGATGAGCCGAATGTGTTGATTGGCGTGGTCCCCGTTTGAGCGGCAAACGACTGTGGTGAAAAAGGCTGCGCTATGGTGCTGTAGACCTTCTCTCGAAGAATCCCGAGAACTTCCGTGACGCTCAGGTTGGACCTGAGCGCCTGCGTATTGGTGAGCGATGCAACTTGGCTGCCGGCATCGAGATGCTGAGAAAAGCCGGCGACGTTGGAGTAAGCGTACGGAGCGATGCTTGGATCGTGTTGGTAATAGTATTTCGCCGAGACAGTATCTTTGGCGCTTTTGTTCCAGTCCAGATCGGTCACTGCCTGGTCGGAGGTGAAGTAAGCCGTCCCGGGGCTAATCGCGTTTTCTGGAAAAATCGGTGTAGCAGTCTGCCCGTCCCACGAAGGAATCAAATACTGACCATTGGGTAATTTGTATTGGAAGAGTGCAACAGCTATGGGATTGAGATCGCCGTTCCCGGTGAGACTCGTACCCCAGTACGTGTTTGAAATAGTGGCCAGAGCCGCCGGCGAGCGGTCATCGCTGAGTCCGAAGGGGACGAGCATGCGTGACAGTCCGATTTCCTGATCCGAGTCGTGGAGGTGCTGATAGCTGACAAACCCGAATAGTTTGTCTTTGATGAGCGCGCCGCCCAAGGTTCCGCCTGCAGTGTAGCGATGCAACTGCGGAACCTTGTCGTTGGCGGGAATGTTGGGATCTTGCTTGTAGAAGAACGGCGCGGCATTCAGCCAATCCGTGCCGCGATGAACGTAACCACTGCCGTGAATAGCGTTCGTACCGGAGGCAGTGCTCATGTCGATATGAGCGCCGCTGGTAGAACCTTGCTGCGCGTCGTACATCGAGGTGTTGACGCGAAGTTCCGTGATCGTTTCGGGGGCAGGCGTGGGCAATGCCTGGCCGATGGCCAAGTAGACTGACGCGGTACTCTGAATTGGAGCTGCGCTGGTACTGGCAGCGTTCGCCACGCCAGTGTTGTTGACGATCCGAGCGGAGGCCACCTGGCTCGTACTCTTGCCGTTGAACAGGTTGCTGGCATCGACGCCGTTAAGCAGAAAGCTGTTGCTGGTATCGCGTTGCCCATTAGCCCAGATCGGCTGGTTTCCTAGGCCGCTATTGGCTCCTGTACCGCCTGGAAGCTCGGCATTCACTCCCGGGGAAAGAATGGCAAGCCCGGTGAAGCTCCCGGTAGGCAATGGCACGGCGTCGATCTGGTTCTTGTCTAAGATGTAGCCGTTGGTGGTGTCCACCGAGTTCATCAAAGGATCCGCCTGCACCTCGACAACGGTCCCCACTTGGCCGATCGGCAGTACGGCATTGACGGTCGCAGTGCGATCCGCCTGAACCGTGATGGAAGGCACCCTCTGGGTCTGGAAGCCATCATGGGTGAAGGTAAGCGTGAAGGTGCCGATGGGCAGATTTACGAAATCGTAGCTGCCGTTCGCGTTGGTCTTTTGGGTGCGCGTGAGTTTCGTCTGGTCCCCTACGATCGTCACCACCGTTTCCGGCAGAACCCCTCCAGTCTTGTCGGTGACTGTACCCGTGATGCCGCCGAGTGTTTGCTGAGCGTGAGCGTACGGGGTGAAGCTAAACGGTTTACACAGGGATAGAGCGACCAGCAAAGCGACCGGTCTAATTCTCTTGAACATCAATGACCTCGTGCAAGCAAGTACACTCGTGCGGGACCGCCTGCGCGCCGCCGAACCGCTTATGTGGTGTTGTGCAAACGATATCCGCAGCCGAGATGGTCTGTTCTGCACGCCCGAAAAATAACGGGATGACTTTACACGAGTGTCGGACGGAACGAAAGCCTTCCTTTCAGTGAAAATTCCTTTGCCGCAGATTCAATATTTTCATGGGGGTGACGTTTTTCGGTGTCGCGGGCATCGGATGCCCTAGCTCTCAGCCAGCGCCTCGTCTTTACCGCGTGCGCGAAACGCAAACCAAAGCAGTCCCGCCGTCAAATAAGCGAGATAGACGTAAGGAAGTTTGCCATACGGTCCTTCGGGCACCGGGTAGAAATTGCCAACCAGCGCGAGCAGCATGGCGATGCCTGCGAGCCAGGGAACAAGCTGCGCTCCTGGACGAAAGACACCGTGCTCGCGCAAGTAGCGCGGCAATGCGACGCAAACCAATGCATAGGCCACGATAAAGCCATAGGTCGCCAGCGAACCCAGCCAGCCGTAGACATCCAAACCACTGGCACCACGGGCCGCCAGCACTGCCACGGGGAGCAGTGCGGCAACGCCGGTGATGACGACCGCCCGGCTTGGAGTTCGATTCCGGACATGCGTATTGCCGAGAGAGCTGTGGGCAAGCCCGTTGTGCGCCATCAGCATTAGCACGCGTGCCGCTGCTGTGATGCATGCCAGAGTTCCAGCAAACAGGCTCACGAGTGCGCCGATATCGATCAGAAGACCAAGGACCGGGACACCGCCAACTCGGGCCAATAGGTACATCGGGGCTTGGCTCGCGCCTAAATCCTGGCCCGCAGTGTGGAAGCCCAACACTTCCGCGTAGGCACAGATCGTGAAGAAAGCTCCGGCAAGAATCGCGCTTTGGATGACGGCGCGAGGAATCGTTTTCAGTGGATTTCGCGCCTCGGAGCCCAGCGTAGTCGCGCTCTCGAAACCCACAAAGCTGAACAGCGCCAGCACCAATCCTAGCCGGAGTCCGCTGCCGGTCATGCCGCGGAGATGCAGTTGTTCTGCATCCAGGTGCCAGCCGTGGCGCACCAGCAAAAGCGTTACCACAATCACGATCACTGTGACGGAGGCGGCCTCAATCCACAGCATAAGCCGCGCGGAAATCTTTACGTCACGATAGGCAATCCATATGGAAACTGCCGTGACCAGCACGGCTAGCAATACAGCCGAGTAGACATGGCCGGTCGCATCGCGCAGCAGCAAATTCGCGTAGTGATAGAAACCACCGATGACACTGGATCCCGTAGCCACATAAGCGAGCAACAGACTCCACGCAACGGTCGCACCAAGCCACGGTGGAAGCGTCATCGAGGCATAGGCATAGAGTGATCCGGGCGATGATGAATGGCGAGCATAGCGGCTGATGCACAACGCGACGAGCAATACAGCCACTGTTGCCAGCACATATGCGAGCCAGGTGCCATTGCCGGCAAGCGCGCAAACCAGCGGGATGGTGGCCGCAGGCGTGGTGGTGGGAGCCATCGTGGAGACAGACTGCGCCAATGTTTCCATCGGAGAGAGAATCTCGCGACGCAACCCATAGTCTGCATTCTCAGAATGCTCGTTCACTGTCCGCTCCACACTGGGCCGATTATTGCTGGGCCGAACCTTCCGCAAATCAGACTGGCGTCGGATTGTACAACACGAAGCGGCAGACAATGGAGGGATGACCTGGTGGTGTATCATCTTGCAAAGTTTCCCCCGGTTCGATGGACACTGCCTCGGCTGGGGGAACCGGATCCGATGAAACTCGATAAACAGGTACTGCAGAGTCTTCCCAAAGTCCTTTTGCACGAGCACTTGGACGGCGTGCTGCGGCCGCAAACTGTAATTGAATTGGCTCGAGATGCGGGATACAAAGATCTTCCAACGAATGACCCTCAGGCACTCGCCCAGTGGTTTTTCCGTGGAGCAAATCAAGGAAGCCTTGCCAAATACCTGGAAGGCTTTGCTCATACCATTGCGGTAATGCAGACAGAAGATGCGCTGCAGCGGGTCGCGTATGAGCAAGCCGAGGATTTGAGTCGGGACGGGATTGTTTATTTCGAGACTCGCTTTGCGCCAGTCTTTCATACCCAGAAAGGATTAACCCATCAGCAGATTGTCTCGGCAGTCCTGAAAGGGCTGGAACGAGGACGAAAAGATTTCGGGATCTCCTCCGGTTTGATCATTTGCGCGATGCGCAACATGAACACCTCTCTCGAAATGGCGGAGCTCGCAGTTGATTTTCGCGCGCGCGGCGTGGTTGGCTTCGATCTGGCGGGCGAAGAGGGCGGTTATCCCCCGAAGAAGCACGTGGATGCTTTTCATTACATCCAGCGCGAGAACTTCAACATTACGATTCACGCGGGCGAGGGTTACGGAAAAGAATCGATCTGGCAGGCGATTCAGTATTGTGGGGCGCACCGCATCGGGCACGGGACGCGGCTGATCGATGATATTGCAGTCGTAGACGGCAAGGCAGTGAAGTTGGGCGATCTGGCACAATATGTTCTCGACAAGCGCATCCCGCTGGAAATCTGCTTATTGAGTAACGTTCACACCGGTGCCACTCCGAGTCTGGCGAAACATCCTTTCAGGATTCTCTATCAGGAGAAATTCCGCGTCACGCTGAACACAGACAACCGGTTGATGAGCCATACCACAATGACCAAGGAATTCGAAGCCGCTGCGGACACATTTGGCTTGTCGCTGGCAGATTTTGAGAAGATCACGATCAATGCAATGAAGAGTGCCTTTTTGCCCTACAAAGAGCGCTGCGATTTTATCTATTCCGCCATTAAGCCTGGATACGCCAGGGTCCGTGAATCGACCGTAGCAAAGACGTCTTCTGAATCTGCATAGCACACGGAGATTTCATGTGCAGTCTTGCTAGGAGGTTAATCCTCACTCTCGCGCTATCCGCGCTCTGTTCTCGCTCCCTTACTGCCCAGGCCGCTTCGCCGACTGCCCCGATCCGCGTCAAAGTTGTCGTAGTCACCATGTTCGAGCGCGGCGAAGACACCGGCGATGCTCCCGGGGAATTTCAGCTTTGGGTGGAGCGTGAGCATCTCGACCAGATTCTTCCACTGCCTTCGGGCTATCACCACGTCCGCTTGAACAAGGACGGCGTGCTCGGCATGGTGACAGGAGTCGGAACCGCTAAGGCCACCGCGTCAGTAATGGCACTGGGGCTCGACTCACGTTTCGACCTCTCGAAAGCGTATTGGATCGTCGCTGGCATTGGCGGCGGAGACCCGGCGGACGTTTCGGTCGGGTCCGCGGTTTGGGCCGACCACGTTGTTGACGGCGATCTTGCGTTTGAGATCGATGCGCGTCAAATTCCTGAAAGCTGGCCGACAGGTTACCTGCCGCTGCGCAAGGGAACACCTTACGAGCAACCCGCCGACGACTCATACGGCGAAATGTACACGCTGAACCCGGAACTGGTGGGCTGGGCGTTTCGCCTTACACAAGACTTGCCGCTGGCCGACTCCGACTCCCTGCGCAAGTCACGGGCGCGGTTCGCCGGCTTCCCAAATGCGCTGAAGCCGCCGTTTGTAGCGAGGGGCGACACGCTATCGGCAAGCACGTTCTGGCACGGTTCTAAGATGGACGAGTGGGCCAACGCATGGACTCGCTACTATACAAGCGGCAAAGGCAATTACATGGTGGCTGCCATGGAGGATTCTGGCACGCTGCAGGCTCTCACGTTCCTGAGCCAGGCTGGGCGCGTTGATCTGCGCCGAGTGCTGGTGCTGCGCTCGGTCAGCAACTACGACCGCGAAGCGCCAGGCGTACCCGCAGCGGAAAGCCTGCAAGAAATGGTTTCCGGGAACTACTCGGCGTATATGCCAGCCTTGGAAGCGGCGCAGATCGTTGGAGACAAAGTGGTGCAAGACCTCGTGGAGCATTGGGGCGAGCGGGAATCCATTATTCCTCACGCCCCGTAGTCAAAGCTGGCGCTGAAAACATCACCTGGACACGGTTGCGAGAGTCTCGGCCAGTACAAGCGTTCCCCGAACGATATCTTCCGGGGATGCGTGCTCGTCTGGACGATGGCTGTATCCGTTGCGGCAGGGGATGAACAACATCGCCACCGGAGCGATGCGCGCGATGAAAAGCGAGTCGTGATAGGCACGACTGACCATGGGAAGAAATTTCAGTTCGTGCCTTCGGCAGGATTGGGAAAGCGCTTCGATGATAGCGGGAGCGCAGTCGGCAGGCGAGTCGGCATTCAGCAACTCGTTGTGAGTCGATACTTGCCGTTTGGCTGAAATCGAATGGCACGCGGCTTCAATCGTGCGCATTACGATGTTGCGCCGCTGAAGGTCTGTATCGCGGATGTCCACGCTAAGGCGAACCTTGCTGGGAATGCTATTGACCGCGCCGGGAAACACATCGCAGATGCCAACGGTTGCCACCGTATCAATGGCTCCGCTAGTGCGTGCCGCGCTCTCGATCGCCAGAATCATCTCGGCCGCCGCGCAAAGAGCATCATGGCGGTCGGGCATCAAGACACCACCGGCGTGTCCGCCCGAACCTTCAATCAAAACTCGCAGACTCGCCGGTGCCGCGATCTTCGTGACGATACCGAGAGGGATTTGCTGACGCTCCAGTAATGGACCTTGTTCAATGTGCAATTCGATGAAGGCCTTGTAGTAGCCACCGGGTAGCTTCACTTGTTCAAGCTCTCCTGTGAATCCAGCCTCACGGCGAACCTCATCGAGAGTGGCGCCGCCGTTATCCGTCAGCTTCCTTGCCGCATCGGCAGAAAGAGTGCCAGACAGTAGTCTGCTTCCGAGACACCCAATTCCAAACCGCGTTGGCTCTTCAGCAGTGAAAATAAGGAGCTCAATCGAATGCTTTGGACGAAATCCACTTTGCCGCAAAGCTTGTATCGCTTCCAAACCTCCCAGCACGCCCACGACGCCATCGTATTTCCCGGCGTTCGGAATGGCGTCGATGTGCGAGCCGGTCCCGACAACTGACGCGGCCGGTTCAGACCCATCCCAGCGAGCGAAGGTATTTCCGACGGCGTCCTCGCGCACCGTGAGCCCGGCTTCCTCGCAACACGCTTTCATCCACCCACGGGCCTTTAGATCGGAGGGACTGAAAACAATTCGAGTCACGACAGGGGGCTCGGCTTCGGAAATCGAGGCCAGCGCTTCGATTTCGGAAAGGAGGCGATCTCGGTTGATGGTAAGACTCATCGCTGCGGGCCTGCCAAAGGATGCCGGTTCCAGTTTTTGTAGATGAGATATTTTGCCGGCACCTTACCGATCGCCCCGAACCACTGCGGACACCACGGCCCCATCCAGATGAAGTCTCCTGCTGTAACGGGATACCAGGAATCGCCAAGGCGGTAAATTCCACCGCCTTCGAGCATCATGAGCCCGTGTTCCATCACATGCATTTCGACCATACTCAGTGAGGCTCCCGGCTGGTAGACCATCGTGTTCACTGCGAAGTCGAAACTCATCTCATCGGGAAGCAGACATTTCACCTGCAAGCTGGGATCATCGCCGAGCGGATGTGAGGAGACCGCGTCTTCGTTGGAAATAATCAACTTTGGCGTTTCCACCGACCCGAGAGCCTGATAGGGCTTCTCAATGACAGCCACACGACTCGCCTTCCTGGCAGTCACTCGGTGATGCAAGCCTTCGGGGAGATAGGCGTAGCCCCGCGCGCCCAGCTGCTTCGATTTGCGATTAACTTCCAACTTCACGCCACCCTCGACCACAAAAATGAAACGCTGCGCCGATGTTCCGCCCAGTTCTCCTCCTGCTTCAAACTCGGCGGTGTACTCCGTGAACTTGGTGCCCAATGCTGGGCCGGCGTGCACAACTGCGGAGCACGCCTTCATTCCGGGCAGAGCAGTACGCACGAAGGTGTCCGCAGTCAGCAATAGATGATTCGATTGTTGGGAACTTCGTGTGCGACCAAGATTATGCACGGTTTATCCTTTTGTGAAATTCGGGCGAAGAGGCGAGTTGATCGAGAAGATGCAACCCGCACTCGATCGCCTTCTCGACGTCCGCGCCTGCGACGGATTCCGCGGGGTCGTGGCTGATGCCGCCCGGAGTCCGCAGGAAGATCATTGCGGCAGGAACCTTTTCCGCCAGGATCATGGCGTCATGACCGGCGCCGCTCACCATCCGATGCAGCTTGCATCCTGTCTTGAGGATTGCCTGTTCTATCTCCCCAATGAAGAACGGATCCATCGCAACTGCCCGCTGACTTAACAGGGTATTCTCCCGTACAGTTAATCCGCGGCGCGTGGCAATTCCTTGCGCTTGACGAGTAAGGTCCTCGACCGCAAGAGTGCGAATCTCGTCGGAACTGTGACGAACGTCGAGTGTGAGCCGCGCCTCGCCTGCGATCACGTTCGCCGCCCCGGGTTTGGCTTCGATCTTTCCGACAGTCGCGACCAAACCAGGGACTTCCTGAGCTACTCGTTCCACTATGCCAATCCACTCCGCCGCACCTGCGATGGCATCGCAGCGAAGATGCATGGGCGTCGTGCCCGCATGATTGGCGGAACCGCAAAACGTGAACTCAAGCCGGCTCTGGCCGGCAATCGCCTCGACCACAGCGAGTGGCTGACTTACGCTCTCCAACACCGGTCCCTGCTCGATGTGAAACTCAAGATAGCCGAGCGTATCGCTTCCCAACTCGGCTTGAGGAATCTCCTCGGGATTCAATCCAAAATTGTCGAGCGCTTTCCGTACGGATATCCCTTGCGCATCCTTAGCGTCCAAGAGTTCCTGATCGAGCCTGCCAACCAAAGCACGGCTGCCGATGAAAGCAGTGCCGAAACGTACTCCTTCCTCTTCGGAGAAGCCGACCACCTCGATGCTGAAGGGAAGCCTTCGTCCTTGCAACTCTTCCAGCAACGCAACGGCAAGCACAACTCCGAGGATGCCGTCATAAGCACCGGCGTTAGGAACAGTATCGAGGTGCGATCCGATCAGGAGACGCGGAGCGTGGGGCTGTGCGGCCGAATAAAGTCCTCGGAGATTTCCTGCGGCATCGACTCTTACGTGGACTCCGAGCGGCTCCATCCATCGAGCAATTTCCTGGTGGCAGTCTCGCATTGGCGGCGTGAGGAACGTCCGGCGGATGCTGCCAGCGTCCTCAGTAAAAGAAGCCAGTCTCAGGCACCGTGCCATAACTTCGTGAGCGCGAGTTGTGGTCACAGTTGTTGGCACTGGATTCTATTCACTGGCAACAAATGCGCGCCAGGCGGCCCTAAGCTTCGCGGATAATTTTTGCCGCCGTCCAGCCGAGAAGAACGAGAACTACGAGGACCTCCCAACCGAATGTGTTCCCGTAGGTTGCAACAGGAAAGTGATTGCTGATCATGATAAAGACAACGGGAACTGCCATAAAAGTATTGTGTTTGGAGCGCAGCTTGGCTTGAGCCCCGAGAGACGCATCGAAGGTTTCCCCGGCTGCCGCCGCCGCGATCATTTTGCGCTGCGAGGGAAGAATTCGGAACCAAACGTTAGCCGTCATAATCGTGCCCAACACCGCTCCAACGTGGATGTAGGCCGCGCGTCCGCTGAACACGTGCATCAATCCCCAAGCGAGCACGGCAATCATCAGCAGAGAGAATACAGCAAACATGGTTGCCGACCTGCCCAGAGATGACCGCACCGCCAGATCATAGACGACCCAACCACCAGCCAGTACAGCCAGTCCGATGGCTACGCCACGCAGTTGGGAGATCCCAGCAACATCGGGGTCAATGAGTCCACTGCTGGAATAGTAAACGAGAAAAAGCAGCACCATTCCACTCAGCCATGTCATTAACGCTTCCCAGCGGAACCAATGAACTTGCTCGGGGCCGACCCTCAGCGATTTCTGTTTGTCAACGGTGTAGAAGCCGCCACTATGGACCATCCAGATCGCCGAACTTGCGGCATCAGCAGCAGAATTTTTCGCGAGCTTGCCAAATTGGCCGTCCAGCCACGTGAAATAGTAGGTTTGGCCAACCCACATGATTGCCGCAAAAACGTGAAACCAGCGGACCAGCAGATTCAGCCATTCGCGGATTGACGAAGTCACTTTGTCAACTCCATCTCGAGAAACCCCTCGCCGTTCAGCTTCCCCGGTAAGTCGTATATCCATTCGGGCTCAGGAGCAGCGGAATATGAAAATGGGATTCGCCCTCTCGTGCCTGGAACGTAACTTCCACCACCGGATACAATGCATCGACTTTTTGCAGTGCGTAGTAACTTCCCGTCTCAAAGATCAAACGATAGACTCCTGCAGACAGATCGTCCCCTCCCGGCAGCAACTGAGCGCACCGGCCATCGTGATCGGTGCGCGTCGAAGTCAACAATCGCCAATCCCCGTGCGCATTCTGTTGCTCTAGCCGCACAGGCACATCCCCGGCAGGCTTGCCTTGAACAATGTCCAGAATGTGGGTCGAAATGCGTTTCATTCTTGAAGCCATTTCCTCAATCGGATCTGCGTAATGTGCCGCTGCTGCTCAGCTGCTTCGTGAAGTTCAGTTTCTGCGTCATTCTTAAGCCGGCGCCGAAGAGTTTCTAGAATCTCCGACGCAGACTTACCGGTGGCGCATACGATGAAGATGCGATTGAAACGTTGCTCGTACTCTCGATTTGCATCCGCCAGAGCGGTCTTCACGACAGCCTCGGCATCTCCTATGTTCCGCTGTTCCTGCGCCGACCATTCTACAGACTGATCTATCGAGGACAAGACTGGCAGAGACTGGGTTGACGAAGAGTTAGCCGGTCGAGACTCTCCGATTCGTGGATGACTGTGGAACGCTTCCATCCACTCTGATCGCGCCAGATTGTGCCACGTTTCGTTGGACGCAGCCAGCAGCGCAGCTTCATCCGCGAGCGGTCGTCTGGCCACCATCCCTTGAGCCCAGGCCTTCGATCCGCAACAGGGTAGGATCATTTTGATGGCGTCGTCGATCGGAAGATCGTTCCATCGCGCCAGAGTGTCTTTCAGCCCGTCTCTTTCGGCGGATGCCGCACTCAACCGATTCAAGAATTCAGCTACAAGATTGCCCGCCACCACGCCGCGATACTTGGCGGTAGATCGAATATCGTCAATCGGTCTGATCTCAGCAGCTACTGTCTTTTTCGCCAAGAGCCACAGATCGGAATCAATCGCCTTTCCCCTCACGGCTTGCTCAGTCTCCGTCAAACGGACCGGGACAGGCGCCACACTTCCGAGAGCGATGCGGGCATCTGCAATCACGCCATTTGCAAGTCGGCCCAGCGCTGCTATACAGACCTTGGAGATAGCCTGCGCATGCCGGGCTCCGACCTTGCGGGCATAGCTTAGATATCCTAGAAATCGTCGGGGCAGACATACCGCTTGAATCAACTCATCCGGCGCCATCAGCGTCTTCTTGTAGTCGGTGTGAAAGCCTGCGTAGGGCAACCGACGCTCGCCTCGCACTGACACCAGAACCAAGTCGGCGTCGTACACCAGCAGTGAGGGCAGCGAGTCCGCAGCCGGCGATGCATTCACAATATTTCCACCGATCGTTCCTCGATTCTGGTTCGCGATTCCGCCGGTCCACCGGGCGGCACTCGACAACAGAGGAAACTCGCGTCCAATGGCCTCATGCTTGCGGAGGTCGGTGTAAGTACATCCTGCACCGATCCGAACCTCGTCAGGAGTGACCTCGATGCGCCGTAATTCGGGGAGATTCCAAATGCTGACCAGCTTCCGCGCCACAAGCTTCCCGGCCGCGTACTGCACCATTACATCGGTGCCTCCGGCGATCGGCAGCCACATGCCCGGGTCCTTTGCCAGCAAAGAAACAATCGCATGCAAGCTGCCGGGCGCGACCATTTCGTAGTCCAAGGGATTCGATCTCATGCGATCGTCCTGCGGCGCGCCGCTTCCGCCACAGCTTCAATGATCTGGCTGTAGCCAGTACAGCGGCAGAGATTGCCGGAGAGGCCCTCCCGGATTTCCTCGATCGTCGGTTCCGGCTTTCCATTTAATAAATGAGCGGATGCCAGAATCATTCCCGGCGTGCAGATTCCGCACTGCGCGCCGCCGCAATCGAGAAACGCCTCCTGCAAGACATGTAGCGTCTCTCCTGTCGCCAGTCCTTCGATCGTCACAATGGTGGACCCTTGAGCCTGGAGTACTGGTACGAGGCAACTATTTACGAGTATGCCGTCCATCAGTACAGAGCACGAACCACACTCGCCTTCTCCGCAACCTTCCTTCGTGCCGGTCAATTGGAGTTGTTGCCGCAACACGTCGAGCAGGCGCTCCATCGGGTAAGCATGCGCCGTTTTCAGCTCACCGTTAACCGTGAATGAAATCTCGGCTTTGGCGCATCCCTCCCGAGAATGGGTCATCGGGTCCCGCCCCTGGAGCCAACACCGCCGTCGCTGAACTGCGACACGAGCCCATCCATGATGTCTTCCGGAAGCAACGGAACAGAATCGAAATGAATTCCGAGCGCGTCTTCCACCGCATTGACGATTGCCGGTGCCGGACCGTCCATCGGGAGTTCGCCGATGCCCTTTGCACCGTACACCCCGTAAATATTCCCCAACTCTTCGAAGAACACACGAATGGGCGGCAGGTCGGCTGAAGTCGGCATGATGTAATTCGTCATTTGGCCGTTCTGCATGCGTCCGTTCTGCCAAACTACTTTTTCATAAAGGCTGAATCCGATCCCTTGGGCAACGCCACCGATGATTTGCCCTCTTGCGAGAAGCGGGTGCAGAACTCTGCCAACTTCCTGGAGCGCGACGAAGTCGTCCACCGATACGCCATACGTCGTCAGATCCACCGTGACTTCCGCGATGTAAACCGCCCAAGCAAATGCCGCGTAGGCTTCTCCTCGATACTTTTGATCGTCCCAGAAAATGCCGTCTGGCGCCTCGTAACGCGACCAGGACCGGAATTGGCCATGCTCGGAAACGTAGTGCTGGCAGGCGGCACGAAACTCCTCCGCGGTATAGGATTCGCTGAGCAGGTTGGATGAAATCAGTGTCTGCTTAATTCCCAAAGCTGCGGACTGCACCAGCTTCCCAACCACCATTACGGTGCGCGACGCAACGGTTGGGCCGCTGTTCGGCACTTGCTGAGTATCCGGCTGAACCATGCTGACGTTCTCGTAGGGCAGACTGAGCGCTTCGGCGGCAATCTGGCTGAGAACGGTATTCGTCCCCTGACCAAATTCTGTGCTCGAAACCAGCACGCGCACACTGCCATCGGCACAACCCTCTACCCCGACTACCGAACTGAGATAACGCTCGCCCGATCCGGTGAATCCCGCACCGTGCAGAAACGCAGCAATGCCCATGCCTTTCCGGGTGGTGTCGCTTTCATTATGGTTTGCGAACCGCTGTTTTTTAGAGTGATAGTCCGAAGCGTCCAGAGCACGGTCTAGCAACTTCCCGAGACTGATTGGTTCGCGCACAACCTGCTCTGTAGTAGTGGTCTGCCCAAGTTGCAGGAAATTCCTGCGGCGGATTTCAACGGGAGAAAGACCTACTGTCTGCGCGATGCGATCCATATGCCGTTCCATCGCAAACAGACTCTGCGGTGCTCCGAAACCACGAAAAGCTCCGTGGGGTGGCGCGTTGGTGGCGACCGCCTTCGCACGAATGCGAACGCTCGGCCAGTGGTACGGTCCCCCGGCGTGTATCGCCCCGCGGGATAGGACTACGGAGGACAAAGTTGCATACGCTCCACCATCAATCGTGAACTCAATCTCTCCGCCCAGAATCTTGCCGTCCCTGCTGACCGCCGTCCTTTGGCGCGTGCGCGAGGGATGTCGCTTCGTGGTCGCCGCCATGTCTTCCATGCGGTCGTAAATAATCTTCACGGGTTTTCCGGATTTGATTGCCAGCAGCGCAGCATGCGCGGCGATCATCGACGGATATTCTTCCTTCCCTCCGAAAGCGCCTCCGGTCTCCTTCTGCACGACACGAACTTTTTCTGCCGGCAAATTGCACAGAGCCATGAGCGCGTTGTGAACGTAATAAGGACATTGCAGTGAGCCCCACACGGTGATTCCCTGCGTGCCGTCAAAGGTCGCGATCATCCCGTTATTCTCGATGTAAAGCTGCTCCTGCGCTCCAGTCGTGTACTCGCCTTCCACGATGTAAGCGGCTTTTTCCCAAACGCCATCGACGTCGCCCTTTTCGATCAAGTAAGTTTTGAAGATGTTGTCCTCGCCCCAAATAATTTCCGCGCGGCGCTCGCTTTCTTCAATCGTGAAGATGGCAGGCAAGGGATCGTATTCGACTGATACCGCCTCAACCGCCTTGGAAAGAAGATAGCGATTCGGATGAGCCAACAGCAGAATTGGTTCCTCGGGATGATTCACGAACTCGCTTGCCAGGCATGGCTGATCGTCTTCGATCAACGAGATGCAATTTTTCCCGGGAATATCTTCCGCGGAGACGATCACGAATTCATCCCAGCTAACTCCCGGACCGAATGTGATCTTCTTGATCCGGCCGCGCGGAATCTGGCTGCGAACCGTTGCTCCGAAGAGCATGTTCGGTAAAACCATATCGTCGACGTACTGCGACCTTCCGGTTACTTTGTCGCGTCCCTCTTTCCGCGGGACCGAGTTTCCGACGATGCGATCGCTGTTCATCCCGACCCAATCTGACCGCGAGACTACCGTAACCTGGCGGGGACGCCGAGACCCGCGGATGGGATAGTGTATGACAGACTAGGTCACAATGGAGTGAAAGTATTGCAAAGCGAAACAGAAAAAGCTTATGCGGTTGATCGCCGACTTCTATTCGCAGCGTGTTCCCGCCCGCCAGGCTCACCGGGAAACTCTCCTTCCGCAAAGACAGCGTTTCCTCGCAGATAGGTGGCCTTCACCACGCCGCGCACCGTCTCTCCCAGGCACGGAGAGACTGGATGCCGGTAGTGCAACCGGTTTTCTGTCACAGTGAATTCGCGGTCAGGATCAAACACAACGAAATCCGCGTCGTATCCCGCGGCAATTCGACCCTTGCGCGAATCGCAACCAGCTAGTCGAGCCGGCGCCGCTGCCATCCAGCGTGCCAGATCGAGCAGCGTGAATCCGCGCCTGCTGGCTTCAGTCCACATCAGAGGCAGCGCTACCGAAAGGCTTGCGATACCACCCCAGGCGGTCCGGAAATCGCCCTCGGCGAGCTGCTTCATCGCCGGAGGACACGGCGAATGGTCAGTCACCACCATATCGATCGTCCCATCTCGTAGACCTTCCCACAATCCTTCGCAATTTTCGCGGCTTCGAATCGGCGGAGCACATTTGGTCAGCGTCGCCCCGTTTGCGATTGTTTCAGCAGACAGGTGCAAGTAGTGCGGGCAGGTTTCCACGCTCACGGGAAGTCCGTCAGAGCGCGCAGCGCGCAGCTCCTGAAGCGCCTGACTGGTCGAGAGATGGACGATGTGTAAGCGGAAGCCGTATTCGCGGCACAACGACAGCATCATCCGGATAGCAGCCAGTTCCGCCTCATCGGGCCGCGATTCGAGATACGTCGAATAACAATTCCAATCAGCATCAGCCAGAGCGTCCGTTGCCTGATCGATTGGGCCGGGAAGTTCTGCGTGCACCAGCAGCGGCAGGCTAGTCCGGGCAACGTGAGGCAGGGCCGCTCGCAGCTGCTGCTCCGTCACCATGGTGAAGCCATCGATACCAGGATTGATCAGAAAGCATTTGAACCCCGGCACTCCAGCGGCCGCGAGAGCTTCGATGTGGTTTTGATTATCGTGGACCACCCCGCCCCAAGCCATCCAATCGACGCGGCATCTGCCTTTTGCGGCTGCGCGCTTGACCTCAAGCGCAACGACCGTCGTGGTCGCGGGAAGACAGTTCAGGGGCATGTCGACAAGCAGCGTATAGCCTCCCGCCGCCGCTGCCCGTGTCGCCGTTTCGAAGCCCTCCCATTGCGCACGGCCCGGGTCGTTGATATGCACGTGGGAATCGACGAGCCCCGGGAGAATGGCAGCTTTGCCGAAATCATGGATTTGGCAACCGTCGGCAGGTATTTGATCGGCAGAAACAATCGCCCGGATTTGTTCTCCTTCCACCAGGATGGCCGCTGGCCGGATTCCTTCAGAAGTGATTACGCGGCGAGAGAAGAAGGCCTGCAAACTCAAAATGTCCGTCCTTGGATTGGGGCCTGGAGGCAGAGCGTACTCGGGCCCCTCCTCTTTTACAATGCACGCTTCACCGGAATCAAACAACATTTACGAACTTCTAAGTCCCAGCATATACTCGCTTCTCAGCGAAGCGGCTGCCAAAGGGTCCATGTCGACTGAATTGCGGGTTCGCGGTTTGCTGGCACCGGCATATCGTTAACGATTTACGCATGATGAGCGAACACATGGACAATCCTTTCATGGCCCGCGCGATTCAGCTCTCGATCGACAACGTCCACTCCGGACGCGGTGGCCCCTTCGGTGCCGTGGTAGTGAAAGACGGCGCCATCATTGCCGAAGGAGCGAATCAGGTCACTTCCGCGAATGATCCCACCGCGCACGCCGAAGTGCTCGCTATTCGCAACGCCTGCAAGAAGCTTGGCGTTTTCGATCTTGAAGGCTGCGAGATCTATACGTCCTGCGAGCCGTGCCCCATGTGCTTGGGCGCAATCTATTGGGCTCGCCTCTCTCGCGTCTATTTTGCCAATGCCGATGCCGACGCTTCCAGGATTGGCTTTGACGATTCATTGATCTACCGCGAAATCGCGCACCCGCATTCGCAGCGCAAAATACCAATGATTCAAATGATGCGCGAAGAGGCACTGGCAGCGTTTCGTGCCTGGGAAAACAAGCCTAACAAGATCGAGTATTGAGTCTGTTCGAGCACCCACCAATCTCAACAGGGGGAATGATTGATCGATCGCTATTTCAAACTTGCCGAGAACCAAACCTCCGTGAAACAGGAGATGCTGGGTGGCCTCACCACTTTCGTCACGATGGCCTACATCATCGTCGTGAACCCCCAGATTCTCGCACAGGCCGGAATGCCGCCCGACGGTGTAGTCTTTGCAACTTGCGTTTCTGCCGCAGTCGCTACTTTGGTGATGGGGCTCTACGCCAACTATCCCATCGCGTTGGCGCCGGGAATGTCTCTGAACGCCTACTTTACCTACTCCGTTTGCATCGCCATGCATGTCCCTTGGCGCACGGCACTCGCCGTGGTCTTTTGTTCAGGCGTTCTCTTCCTTGTTCTCACGGTGACGCGCGTTCGCGAGCAGATCGTCAACGGCATGCCCGACTGCTTGAAGCACTCAACTGCCGCGGGGATTGGAATGTTCATCGCCTTTGTAGGACTGCGTAACGCAAAGCTCGTAGTGGCGAATGCGGCTACGTACGTAGGCCTTGGCAGCTTTGCCGACAAAGAAGTGCAAACCGCTTGCTTCGGCCTGGTCCTGACGCTGATCCTCATGTCACGAAAGCTGCATGGCGCAATCTTAATCGGTATCTTTGGCACCGCACTGCTCGGGATGTTGCGCGGGATTGCGAACTGGCCCGTCGCAATCTTTTCCATGCCACACCCCTCCTCCACTTTCTTGCAGCTTGATTTTCGCGGAGCCAGCCACCTCGGCTTACTCGAAATCCTGTTCGCGTTCTTGTTTGTGGATCTCTTCGATAATGTTGGCACCCTGGTAGGGGTGTGCGAACAAGGCGGCTTCGTCAAGGATGGCAAGATTCCCCGAGTGGGCCGTGTTCTGGTTGCAGATGCCGTAGGAACCGTGTTCGGCTCCTTGACGGGAACTTCCACTGTGACCAGTTACATCGAAAGCGCCGCCGGCGTTGCCGCCGGGGCACGTACCGGTCTAAGCAATGTCGCCGTCGCCGCCCTCTTCCTGTTGGCCATGTTCTGCTCACCGCTGGCCACCGCGATTCCGGCCTACGCAACCGCCCCCGCGCTGATTTTGGTTGGTGTTCTGATGACGCAATCCATTGCGCAAATCGCTTGGCAGGACTTCAGCGAAGCCGTCCCGGCATTCATCACGATGCTGGCCACGCCGCTTACATTCAGCATCGCGACCGGCCTCAGCCTCGGCTTAATCTCCTACACCGTCGTGAAAATTGCGGCTGGGAAGCTCCACGAAATCAACGCGCTCGTTTGGATCCTCACGATCCTCTTTATTCTGCGCTACGTCTATCTGGCCGCAGCATAGGACCCTCTCGGTTTTGGGTTCGTGCAAGGCAGGTCGTGCTCCTTTCAGAATCACTTTCCCCCCAGGTATCGGATGCGGCCGGTGAAGGCACGCCCGTTGCCGTCGATGTAAGTCGGAAACGGGTGGGTCGGATCGATAATGCCGTTTGCCAGCGCAGCGTTGGCGTGGTTGGTAACGTTATCGAAGCCCCCACGTAGAGCCCAATAGCGTCCAAACAGATGAAAGCGCTTTTCGAACTGCAGATTTACTGAATAGTAAGTGGGAAGACGAAAAGTTCCCGGAGGATAACCCGGAGCGATTTCTCCCTGATCGGTCGTCGCGTTGAAGGGCAGACCGGTGCGCGCTTCGGCGGAATAGACCATATCCACTTTGTGGAGGATGGGCAGCTTGAAAAAGGGCAGCACGCCCCAGCCGACGAAGCGATTCGGGGTATCCCACGGATACGGACCGGGCAACTGCGGGCTCAACAGCGGAATATCCAAACTGAAATCGAATACCTGGTTGGTATGCGACCGGGAGCGAGTGTACGCGCCGAAGACCTCATAACGCTGGCGAAAGCGGCGCTGCAGGCTGACCTGCAAGGCATCGTAGCGATCATCGCGTCCATTCTCGAGGAAGTAGTTACCGTCCACCGCTCCATTCAGCGTGTTGTAAGCAAAACCATGCACTCCGCGTTTTTCGAGGAACTCTACTTTCAGAAAGACGGCCGCTGGCAGCTTCTTCTCGAGGCCAATGCTCCAGTTGAAGTATCGTGGCGCTGCCAGATTGTTCCGGTTCACAGAGAACGTGGTCGGCACGGGTACTGGCACGCTGGTCGCTTTCCCGTTCGCATCTGTCGGATTTCCGCTCGAATTGAAAAAGTAATCGACCCTCTGCCCATTGAAGGGTTGGTCGATCAATCCCAGGTTGGTTGTGTCATAGATAATTCCAACTCCCGCCGAGAGCTTGGTATTGCCTTCATCGTCGAGAATGTAAGTTCCGGCGAGGCGAGGCGAGAACAGCGGAGCCCGCACGATTTCATCCCAATCCAGGCGTAGCCCCGGCTCGAGCAGCACACGATTCGTGACCAGCCACCGATCCTCAGCATAGGCGCTGGCCTCCGCGTTATGAGTTGTGGAGTAATTGCCTCCGGAGAAAACCGAATAGCGCGCGCAAATGGACGGGACCACAGGAATGCCATCTGCGCCGGTTGCACACGGCTGCGGCGCTTGGTTCGGCGGCGGCTCATCCGGCTGCAGAAACGAAATTGACTGCCGCAGGAATTGCGAGTCGTAGCTCAAACGGTCCAAGTCTGTGCCAACTTTGATGTCGTGCCGTCCGTGCCACTGATGTGGCGGAAAGTACAGGTTCGCCAAACCTTGCAATCTGCGGGCCGAGGTGTTCTGGCGCAGATAATAGTTGCCCGCAGCCGCCTGGGTTGTCAGGATATACGGACCACTGCCTTGAGGAGTCAGCGCAACGCTGTACTGATCCGCGCCAAAGCCGGTTTCGAGAAGCGCGCCGCCGCGGAAATAATATTGGTCTTTGAGCGAACCTATATAAGAAGTTTCCGCGTCAGTCTGGGTGGTTGACTGAGGCTGAAGAAACGATAGTCCGGAATATTGGTCGTGATAGTAGTTCGACAAAAAGCTGACAGTCACAATATTGCGCGTTGTCAGGTTGGACTGCAGCTTTGCCAGGTTATCCACGCGCCAGACGTGGTCACTGTCGGAACCGGATGGCAATTGCTGAATGATGTTGTTGTCGTACTCGCCGTCAAGCGAGTCAATCAACCACATTTTCCCTTTGCGAATCGGTCCGGACATGGTGAGAAGGGGCACCCATTGACCGATCGAGATCCCTTTAATGGTCTGCAGTCCGGGGACGAAGTCCATGGAGGTAACCCGAAAGTGATCGTCGCCCATTCGAGTGTTCAAGGCGAGCACGCCGCCGGAACCCTTGCCAAACTCCGCCGGCTCGCGGCTCGGGGTCACCTCGATGGAGCGGAATGACTCGACGCTCGTCCGCACGACCAGCTGGCCATTCGTTGGCTGAGCCACGTTGAAACCATCCAGCAAGACCAGCGTTTGGTAGCTCTCGGCGCCCGCCACGTGGGGCTGGCCAAAGGCGTCGGGTGTAACTCCGGGGATGAAAATCAACGCGTTACGGTAGTCGTGTGTCCCCGGATAGGGAATATCGACAATCTGGGCGCCGGTGAGCTCCTCTTTGGTGGAAACTTGCGACGGATCTATAGCCCGGGAGGATTCAACCACGTCCACGACTTCGCGCGACTCTTGCTGATGAGAAAGAATTACATCCACATTTGCAGTCGCGCCAACCTGCACGTTGCTTTGAGAAATTGCATAGAAGCCGGTTTTCTCCACGCGGAGTTCGTAAGCCCCGGCAGAGAGGTTGGTGAATTCGCAGTGGCCTGCAAAATCGGTTTCGCAGCGCAATGGAATGTCAGGCGGCGGGGGTTGCAACTGGGCGCGCGCGGATCCGACGGCCACTCCGTTTTCGTCCGTCACCGTAATAGCAAGTTTCTGCCCTGTCCCAACGTGTTCCGAGGAAGCATGGTCGGAAGCTACCCGTTGTGGAGAGGACGATTGTGAAGAGGAAGACGATGAAGACGTCTGCGCCACGGACGACATCACGCACCACGCCGCCAGCGCTAACACAAATACCCATCTCACGGATGCGCTCCGCCCGTGCATGGTTCGAGTATGGAGTCATTCAGGCCGCGGAGTCCACTAAAACGGCGAGCGTGGCGAGCGGTTATGCTTTCATCTTCTTCTGCAAGAGCGTGAGTAACGGCCGATCCAGCTTGTGTCCTTGCCAGTCCTCGAATTTTGTTCCCTGGCGTTCCGTGTCGAGCACGCCAAACGGTCCCCGGAAATTCCACAAGGCCCAGCCAGAGTTCAATTCACCAAGAACATCGAGAGTGTCGCTGAACCACGCCAACACAACATCGGGCGGAGTGTGTTTATAACATCCCATCTCGCCGAAGTGTATGGGCACTCCCTCAACTGAAAGGCCCGCCCAGGGATGGCAGTTCCTTTCCAGCGTTTGGCGGTCGTAGATGACTTTCTCTTTTTCATCCTTGAGAGGCCATGTAGGTATGGGTTCTGATCCGTTGAGGATGCCCCGTACCCACTCGCAGTTGTGGTGCGTGACTTGAATGGGATTGTAGGTATGACAACTCTGCATCATCCCCGTGCCGAAGAGGTCCGGAATCGGCGAGCCTCCTCCGGGATAACCATCGGTCACTACTAAGCGCTGTGGGTCGTGCGCACGAATCGCGTCCGCGGAAGCCTTGGCCAAACGCGTGTAGTCCTTGGCATGACGTTGCAGAAATTCGGCGCTGAAAAGATCCGTCGTTTTAACCGGACCATGCTTCTCCATCTCTGCCAGTTCAGATTCACTCGGCAGCGCGACGGGCTCGTTTACGAGGTTAAAGCTAAGTTTTTGGCTCGAAATGCCCTTGTAGCGATCTGCGAAGAAAGTCCACTGGCGAACGAAAGCATCGAACGTGTGCGGATCGCTGAATACGTTGGTCCTCTCCTTCGTGACCGCAATGCCCGTAAGCTTTTCGTCCATCGTGTCGAGAATGCATAGGCCCGGCGCGCGGTGGAGACAAACGTTAACATGGATTCCATATTTCTCTCCCAGCCGGATAGCCCGGTCTATCGGTTCGATCCGCTTCTCATCAATGGTGAACAGATCGGGGCCGGTCCAAAAACGATAGTCCATGGGCAAGCGCACCCAGTTGAAACCCCAGTCGCGAATCCAGCGGAAGTCATCTTCCTGGAACATCCCATCGTTCTTGTAAGGAAAATACTTCATCCAGTCCGCATCGGTGGAGAAATACTCGAGCAGATTAAAGCCATACCAGCGCGGATTCATCGCAGGAGATTTGGATTTTGGGGAATCGGACTTCGTTCCGGAAACGCTCTGACCTCGGAGTGCAGCGGCCACAAGTCCGGAAGGCAGGATAGCGGCCGATGCAACTGCGGCTCCCGCCTTCAGCAGACTGCGGCGAGTGAATCGGCGACGCCCGGAGATTGACGTTTCTCTACCCTCATGATCTTCCCTCGTCTTTTCCATTGTTCCTCCTGATTTCGAACCGACTAGTCACCGGCGCGTGAGAACGATAAATTCCAAGGTGTCGGGCGCGAGAGAATTAGACAAATGCAAGGCGCCTTCCTTCCCAGATCTCTCTTCCACCAGGTCGAGGTTCTGGGTCTTGCTGATTCGGTAGCGCTTTATGCTGAACGCAGCTGTTCCCCAGGGCAAGTTGCTAATGGTCAGGTAGTAGCCGCGGTTATCACGGTAAACGATGTCAGTGCGCGGCGGCAGGAACTTGACTTTAGACATATCAGGCATGGGCGGCGCTGCTTTTTGCAATTCAGGGGGCATCGGCATGAGGTCCGGCTTGTAATTCGCGGGAATCGCATAGTTGCTGATCAGAATCTGAATTGTATTGCCATCCGCGGAGCGGCCCGCAAGCGCCGCAAAACCAAAAGTATCGATTCCCTCGACGGGAAGGCGCTGCGGCGTGTCCAGCATTTTGCCCATCGCCTTGAACGTATATGCGGTCTTGAAGTATTTGCCGTCAAGGCCGAAGAGCCCCATCCACGCCGCATCTCCACGATAGAAGTGGGCGTGGTCAATGGAGGTGTCCTGAAAATAGCTGAGCACCGCGCCGATGTAGGCAGCGTTGTGTGCGCCTTGAAGCTCGGCCTTTTCGGACTCGGTAAAGTCAGCGCTCAGATTCCATTCGGAGAGAATGCTCTCTGCGTGAGGAAACCCATGCGTGTCCAGAGTGCCGCGGATTTCCTTGGCGAGGCGAACCGCGTCATACGGATCCGCGGAACCGTTGGCATAGGTGTGCCAGGAATAAAAATCAAGCGGCAGATGATGGGAGGCGCAGTAGTCGATGAATCCTTCGCGGTAGCCTCCATCGTCGGACGGAAAAGCTTTGCCGTCACCGCCAACTTTGAGCGTGGGATCCACAGACTTCAGGGCACGGGCGGTCTTCTCATACAGAGAGTAAAACTGCTCAGGTGTGCCGGACCAGAATAAGCCATCTGGCTCATTCCAGAACTCCCAATAGCGAATGCCATAGTGGAAACCGTTGGCCCAGCCCTGGTTGTAGTGCATAGCAATGTGTTTCACCACGCTGGCAAACTTGTCGAAATCATCCGGCGGATTGACGTTCGCGCCCCAACTGCGCCCGATTCGGTAATAGACTTCTGCGCCGCTCGCGCGAATGGCAGCGATCACCTCGTCGGTTGGAACAAAATTGTAGCTTTCAGGTTTTTCGGAATCAGCTCCCCAGTCGGGAAAAATGATGCTGGCATTGCCCGCCTTCACCACTCCGGCGCGCTGCGCGTTGTCGGGAATGAGCCAAGTAAGCTCTCCGTTGCTGAGAACGAACTTTGAATCGATTTCTGTGGGACCCATTGCATCGTGAGTTCGAACCTGATTAATACGAAGATCTTTGTACTGTCGGACTAGATTTGGAAGTCCCGCCATCACGGGGCTCGGTAAACCGTTCAATCCCTGAAACGAACGGATTTCTCCGACGACTTTCCCAGCATCCACTCGTAAGGATCGATATCCCGCGTGGGTTGTGTCCTGGGCACATACGGCAGCAATGAGCATCAAGAGGCAGTATGAATAACGGAAAATGATCTTCATCGGCAACGCTCCCATGTTTGGCGACGGATTCTATCCCGCCATGATGACCTTTTCATCACTCCAAAACTTTGTGATCTCTTCCAGTGACCGGCCTTTGGTTTCGGGGATCAGCCAGCCGACCAGGATGACCGTCAACAATGCTCCGGCGCTGAAGCACCAGAAAGTGCCGTCCGATCCGAGATGCTTTTGCATGATCGGAAATAACTGGTTTCCCAGGTACCCCACCAGCCAGAGCGCGGTAGTAGCGATCGACATGCCGCGCCCGCGGACCTTGGTCGGATAGATTTCCGAGATGATGACCCAGCAGGCTACGCCGTTGCCAAACGCATGCCCGGCGACAAAAGCCATCACAAAAATCAAGACGGCCAAGCCGCTGCCCTGGATGTGATAAAACCAGCCGACCAATGCGAACGAAACGAATTGAAGCGTAGTGCCGGCCAGGATTAGAGTTTTGCGTCCGGCACGATCCACCAGCCAGAGGGCGAACAGTGTAAACAAGAGATTGATCAGGCTCACCAGCACTGACTGGAAGAATGCGTCACTGGTTGCGGTTCCGGCCGAGCGAAAAATCTCCGGCAAGAAAGAAAATAACGGCGTGATGCCACTGATCTGTTGCAACCCCGCCAGCATGATGCCAAGCAACAGCGGGCGCCGGAAAGTGGTGAAGAGTTCCGAGATGTGGCCCTCTTCACTGGCCAGCGAACTCTCGATTTCAGCAGCTTCGTGCCTGGCAGCCTCGGAGCCATTGATTTTGGCAAGTACACCGAGGGCCTGATCGCGCCGGCCCATTTTCATGAGCCAGCGCGGGCTTTCGACCGCGGGGAGGATCATCAATCCGAACAGAATTGCCGGCACAACACCGGCGAGAAACATCCAGCGCCAGCCCGTGGATACATTCCACGCTTCGTCGCCCATGCGCTGAATGAGCATGTTGACGAAGACGGCGGCAAGTATTCCGACTACGATCCCGAGTTGGTAGAGAGTTACGCAGCGGCCGCGAACCCGCGTGGGAGCTATCTCGGCAATATAATTCGGAGAAATCACGGATGCCGCACCGATGCCCACTCCGCCGATCAGACGCCAGAAAACAAACTGATGCAGATTCGAGGCAAAGATCATTCCAACTGAGGACAGAGCGAAACAGAGGGCGCAAAGCGCAAGACCTTTTTTCTTGCCCAGATAGTCGGCAACAGTCCCGGCCGCTGCACAACCGGCAATACATCCCACCAGCGCGCACCCTGCAGCCCAGCCCACTCCCGCTGCGTCCAAGTGGAACAACTGACTTAAATATCCAATCGCGCCGCTGATCACAATGTTGTCATAACCAAACAGCAAGCCGCCCAGCGTGGAGACAGTGGCTGCAATGACGAGTGGGCCGCGCGAATAGGCCGGACCAGAGACGGTTTTCAGGCTAGTTGCCTCCATGCGTGGTCGCCAGATCCGAGCCGCATCGCAGCGGAGATTCAATCACCGCCTTCGCCGCGAGCATGAAGCCGAGCGTATGCGCCATGCCAGCGTGCCAGGGAGCTGAACACGTCATCTGCGGTGTGTGATCGGGAATGAGCGCGCCGTCGAACCCGTTACGGTGAAGAATCGCGAGAATACGAATCATGTCCACATCGCCTTCGTCAATGAAGGTTTCGCGATAGTGTGGCACCTTCCCCACGACATTGCGAAGATGAATATATGCAACTTTGCCTTGTTTGCTGTATTGATCCACCGCATCGTAGATGTTCCCCTCGGTCATTTCGGCCAGAGTACCCACACACAGCTCAAGCGCATTACTGCGGCTCGGAGCCAGATCAATCAACCTTTGATACATGTGAGGCTGATAGACAAGGCGCGGTTGCCGCCGCATGGTCGGCATGGGAGGATCGTCAGGATGGGCGGCGAGTTGCACGCCCGATTCCTCGGCGACGGGAATGACCTCTTCCAGAAATCGTTGCAGGCGCCGCCAAAGTTCTTCATGCGAGATCGAGGGCAGAGTACCGGCCGGCGCGTTGCGGTCGTAGATCATGTTCCAGATCATTCCATTGGGAATGGCCACGTCTTCGGCGGGACCATCCATCCCGAGCGTGATGGCGCGGCCACGCCCCCGAGGGGCGGTCACGCGTCCGCATACGCCTGCCAGACTGAAGTTGTAGCCGAGCACCGGAATACCAGCTTCGCCCAGGCCACGAATGATGGCCTTCACTTTCTCGATCTGTTGCGGACGCAGCGGACCGTCGAGCAAAATATCGTGCCAGTGCGCAGGATCGAGATTCTCGATCGCGGCCAAGACCAGTCCAGCATCTTCAATCTCCCCGCGAAGCGTCCTCAGTTGCCTTACTGTCCAAAGCTGCGTTGGATCGCCAGCAACTCCCCAAGCTTCGTATTTTGAGCCGGTGGGTTGATTGTTGCGCGGGTTGGACGGGCCCTGATTGAAGTAATCGACCAGATGAACCACTACATGAGTACAGCCTGCCTGCCGCGCGAAGTCGTAATAGTCACGCGTCAGCATGTGACGGTAGAGGCCGAGGCCAATCTTCATAACCGATTCCCGATGCCCGCGCCATAGTCAGGACTGAGGACTTGTCCGTTAATCTCGCTCGCCAGCGGCGAGCACAGAAAAACAAACGCGTCCGCGATCGACTCCGGACTGTTTCTTCTACCCAGCGAAACTCGAAGCACAAATTCCCGGTAGGCGGGGTCTTCGTCGAAAACCTTCAGCGAGCTGCCGGCCGCCACGTTCCCCGGCGAAATCACATTCACACGAGTACCGGTCAGTGCATACTCGAGTGCGAGGCTGCGGGCAAAGTTTTCCAGAGCCGCTTTGGCCGAAGCGTACGCGGGGATTTGCGTGTGCGGCATTCGAGCTACATAAGAAGAGGTAAAGATCAGATGGCCGGCAATCTTGCGCTGCATCCAGTACGCCAGCACCGCACGCGCAAGATAAGTTTGCGCAAAATAATTGAAGCGGAAGATGCGCTCATAGTCGGCTTCCGATGTACTCGCAAACGGGTGCAGTCCGCAGCCCCCCGCATGGCCGATGACCGTATCCATCCCCGGAGACTTCGCGAAAGCTGCATTCACCACCCTGTTGACCTGGCTCGATTCGGTAATATCAGCGGCAAAATAAAAATAAGACGAAGGCGGAATCTGCCATTCGCCGAGAGTCTTTCTGGCTTGCTCCTCCGCTTTAATATCGGTGAGCACCAGCGTCGCACCGCTCTCGGCCAGCCTGCGCACCATGTGCTCCGCAATCGCGCCCATGGCCCCGGTGATCAGAATCGTCTTGCCCGAAAGATCAATGCTGATCATGTCCGCTTGCTTCCTTCCATTCTGGAAAGCACTTCGTGGCCTGATTCGGTGACCAGCACGTTATCCTCGATCCGCGCACCTCCGCCACGTTCTGGGACGTACGCTCCCGGCTCGATCGTAATCATCATGCCGGGCTCAAGCTTCGCGCTTACTCCCGGAGCGATCAAAAATCCGGGATCATGATAGCGGAAGCCAACATGGTGACCGGTGTGATGGGTGAAGAAAGACGAGAGTCCTTGTGCTGCAATCTTCTCCCTTGCTAATGCGTCAATGTAACCAGCCGAAACTCCTGCGCTTACCCCATCGATCGCGGCTTGCTGCGCATCTCTGACAAGCCCCAGTATCTGCGCGACTTCAGCCCTCGCCGAACCTACCGCAGCCGTGCGCGTGAGGTCACTCCAGTAACCATTGACGCACGTTGCCAATTCGATCAAGACCAAGTCGCCATTCTCTAGGCGCCGTCCAGTCGAGCGATTAAATCGTCCTGCGTCGGCGCTGTTGGGGCCCGATTGGACCATAGCCCAGCCTCGGGAATGAAATATCCCATCACGGTCAATCTGCCGATAGATGGCCGATTCTACCGCCGCTGCGATATCTGCCTCCGAAATTCCCGGTTGCAAGTTCTCGAAGAAAGCATCCAACCCAACATTCGCGACCCGGTTTGCCAAACGGATTGCTTGGATCTCTTCTGCAGTCTTTCTCAAGTAAAGATCTGCAAAAGCCGATTGACGCTGCGCGTCCGGCTTCGCGGTGAGGGCGGAGAGTTGTTCCGCAAAACCTTCAGGGATGGGAATCTGTTCGGCCGCTTGAATCGGTAGAGCGATTCTCGAGGAGCCAGGATTCATCCCTACCTTTTCCGCACTGAGCCTTGCGTGAACCAGCTCAGTTCCAATCGCCGATACCAGCACCGAATATGGATCGGAGCATTTGAGATCGCCCCAGGGATATTCCTGAACTCGCAGCCCAGCAGGGATATGGTCTCGCGGTTCAATCTGCGGAACGAAGAGCACGGGTTCCGCATCGGCGAAATGAATCAGGAACGACGCACCCCAAAATGGAAGATATCCGGAGAGCATCAGCAGTTCTTCGGGCCGCCATGCAATCCAGGCTTGCAAATTATTTTGTTTAAGAAAGTTGCGCACCTGTTGCGCGCGAGGCGAGGGGCTTCCAATCAGGATCGATGTCTCCATTTTTCTTCACATGATTCCGTACTTCTCAAACGCTTCCACCGCGCTGCTTCCTTCCTCGATAGCCTTTCTCACCAGCTTTTCGCCCCGAGCCTTTTCCAGCGCCCGGGTGAACACGTCAGTTTCTGCTTCGGCAGGAACCAACAAAACTCCATCGATGTCGCCGAACAGAATATCTCCGGGACGGACGCGTACCGATCCAATCTCAACCGGAATGCGAAAGTCGACTACCTTGTAACGCGGCGCCGAGTCTTGTCCGTACGAACCGAAACCGAAAGTCGGGAAATTCATATTCAGAATAGCCTTCGTATCCCTTACGTAGCCATTCAATACAGCTCCCCGGCTGCCCAGTATCCAGGCGCGCGCAGTCATCAGTTCTCCCCAGAGCGCGTTTCGGGGTGAGGAGCCGGTGTTCACGTAGACCTCATTCGCGTGGAGGTCGTCGAGTGCTTCCAGCATCAGTCCAAACGGCTTGTCCATCAGCTTGTTGGCGCTACCGGCGAGCCTTTCAGCAAAAACATCTACCGCAAGTACTGGCATAGCCCGTCCGATCACAACCATATCCTGACGAAGAGGTTGAATCTGTGGTGGGAGGAACTGGTGCTGAAGATCCAGCTTGTCCATCACATCGCCCACGACGCAGGTGAACAACTCGCGCTGCACGATGGCGAAGAGCTCGTCGTCTGATTTCCACAACTTGGTCGTGCTCATTGCGCGCGCGCCTCTTTGATTTTCTCCACGAACTGCCGGGCAAGCTTGGTAATGGAAGCGAAATCGCCGGTCTTAGCTCCGGCGGTCAGATTCCCACCAACTCCGATGGCAACCGACCCGGCATTGATCCACTGGTCGACATTCTCCAGGCTGACGCCGCCGGTGGGCATAAGCTGCGCTTGAGGCAGCGGTCCTTTCACCGCTTTAACGAATGCCGGCCCGAGGATTTCGCCGGGAAACACTTTCACGACATCGGCGCCGCACTCCATGGCTGCGATCACTTCGCCGATCGTTGCGGCGCCAGGCATATAAGGTACCTGATAGCGATTGCAGAGGCGCGCCGTCTCCATGTTAAGCGCAGGGCTAACTACAAACTGTGCTCCCGCGAGGATGGCGATGCGCGCGGTTTCCGGATCAAGAACGGTGCCCGCTCCCAGCAAAATGTCGTTGGAACCTTTCCTCGCCAGATGCTCGATGACTCCGGCTGCTCCCGGAACGGTGAACGTGATTTCCAGCGCAGCCACGCCCCCAAGAGCGCAGGCATCAGCGATGCGAGCTGCTTGATCAGGATTCTCCGCCCGAATCACAGCGACCAGACCGGACGCCACAATCTTCCCCAAGACTTCTATCTTCGCAATTGGCATAGAGTTCAGTATCAACAGCTTCAGTCCGCAATACCTTTATTCAAGAAATGGTTCGCCCTTGCGCGCATAGCGCCGGGCAACGTCCTCATTCAGCGTTACCCCGAGGCCAGGTTTCTCCGGGATGGAAATGAAACCATTCTGAATCATTGGCTTCGGCAATCCTTCGATCAGATCATTCCAAAAGGGCACGTCGGAAGCATGAAACTCGAGGGCAAGAAAGTTTGGGATCGCGGCACAGAAGTGAGCCGCGGCTAAAGTGCCGACCGGACTGCTGATGTTGTGAGGAGCAACCGGCATGGTATGGACGTCGGCAAACTGCGCAATAGCTTGGGCGACGGCTAAACCCCCAACTTTCTGAAGGTCCGGAGTAACAACGCTTAACGCGTGTTGCGCGATGATTTCCTGAAAGCCTTCGAAGAGGAAAAGATTCTCTCCGGTTGCGATCGGCATTCGCACCTTTGAACTTACTTCCTTCAGTGCCGCAGTATTGTTGGGCGGAACCGGATCCTCCAGCCACAGCAGCCGGAATGGCTCGAGTTCGCCCGCAACTTTCACGATGTCACTGGCGTTGTAGCGCCAATGGCAATCGACCGCGATGTCGGTGTCCTTCCCCACCGCGTCGTAAACTGCGCCGATCAAACTCACCATGTGATCGATGGCGCGATTGCTCAGCACTCGATTGTGAGGATCGGGGCCTTGTGTGCCGGGCACGTCCAGATCAAACTTCAGAGCTGTAAATCCTTCCGCTCGCTTCTTGAGAGCCTGGCGACGATAGTCGTCGGGCGAGGAAGGATGCTCTTCGCCAGCCTCGCCAAAGTAATCTCTTACCGCGTGTGCGGAGGCTTTCGATTCCCACGACGCTGGGCGGGAACGCAGCACCTCATCCAGACTCTCGAGCGCTTCGCCCCCGTGGCAGTCCGCATAGACGCAGACTCGATCCCGAAACTTGCCACCCAGCAGGCGGTAAATGGGCACGTCGAGCCACTGGCCAAGCACATCCCAAAGCGCAGCTTCAATGCCGCTGATCGCGTTGTAGATAATTCCGGCAACCGAACCGGCGCCCGAGGTTGCAAGCTGCAGTTTGCGAAACAAACGATGTATGTCGCGCGCGTCTTCCCCAATCAGCAAAGGTTCGAGCGAGCGCAGGATGGATGTCAGCCCAGGAGCGAAAAAGCATTCGCCGAGACCTCGAATTCCTTCATCCGTTTCAATGCGAACGAATGTCCAATCGAAATTACCCTCAACCACCGCGGTCTTTAACCTTAGGATCTTCACTCTCGATTTCTTTCGCGGCGATTATACGCTGCACCGGTTGCGCTGTGCCGTGTGCTAGCGCATGACGCTTGCCCCGAACAGCAGAAATCAAACCACCCGCATTCGAAACAGCTAGAATGCTGGGCATGATCCCGATCATCCTGAAAGCGGCCGAAAGCTGCAGATGGGACTGTGTCAGTCTCGGCGAGGTTATGCTCCGGCTCGATCCCGGTGAGGAACGCATCCATACGGCTCGAAACTTCCGCGCCTGGGAGGGTGGCGGAGAATACAACGTTGCCCGCGGATTGAGGCGGTGCTTCGGTATGCGAACGGCCGTCATAACAGCATTTGCGAAAAATGCGATAGGACAACTGCTCGAAGACCTGATTTTGCAGGGAGGAGTGGACACATCGCTCGTTCGCTGGGTACCCTACGACGGCATTGGCAGAACGGTCCGCAATGGGTTGAACTTTACCGAGAGAGGCTTCGGCGTGCGCGCCGCTGTCGGCTGTTCGGACCGTGGCAATACGGCGATCGCGAACAGTCAGCCCGGCGACTTCGATTGGCAACACATCTTCGCGGCAAACGGTTCTCGCTGGCTGCATACCGGCGGAATTTTCGCCGCGCTCTCTCCCTCGTCGGCATCCGTCGCAAGGGCCGCCATTCACGCGGCTCGGGCTTCGGACACGCTGGTTTCCTACGACCTCAACTATCGGGAATCTCTATGGAAAGGGATTGGCGGCAAGGTCAAGGCGCAGGATGTGAATCGTGAATTGGTATCAACCGTAGACGTCCTCTTTGGCAATGAGGAGGATTTTTCTGCGGCTCTGGGGGTTGCGATCGAAGGCGTGAGCGACGACTTCACTCATCTGCCAGTCTCGAGCTATGAATCACTCCTGCACCGTGTTGCCGAGCTTTATCCTAACCTCAAGCTGATTGCGTCCACGCTGCGCACAGCGCACACCGCAACTAATAATGACTGGGGCGCGGTCGCGCTGTATGAAGGAAAAGCCATTCAAGTCCCACAGCGGTCGATGGAAATAATGGACCGGGTCGGCGGCGGAGATTCATTCGCCTCGGGCTTAATCTATGGCCTTCTTGCGGACAAAGGAGCCGAATGGGCGGTTCAGTGCGGGGTTGCGCACGGTGCGCTGGCCATGACGACTCCGGGAGACACAAGCATGGCGACGCTTTCCGAAGTCCAGTCCGTGATGCGCGGGGGGTCGGCACGCATCGCGCGTTAGGGGATGCCGCCATGAAGACGAAGGATAACATCAAGCCATGAAGGAAAACTGGCGATGGTTCGGGCCGGATGATCCGGTTCCTCTCGATCACATCAAGCAAGCTGGGGCCACTGGAATTGTCTCCGCCTTGCACCATTTCTACCGAGGCGAAGCGTGGCCATTGGACGATGTATTAAAGCGTCGAGATGAGATTCTCGCCGCGGGCTTCACCTGGTCGGTGGTGGAAAGTATTCCGATCCACAATTCGATCAAGCTTCGATCCGGACCTTATAGACATTTCATAAGCGCGTGGAAGGACACTCTAGCCGCGGTCGCGAACGCCGGCGTGCAAGTTATCTGCTACAACTTCATGCCGGTAGTCGATTGGACAAGAACAGATTTGCGATGGCGCCTTCCAACTACCGGCTACGCTCTGCGTTTTGATGCGGTGGATTTCGCGGCATACGACTTGTTCATTCTCGAGCGTAAAGGCGCTGAGGCCGATTATCCCGAACACCGTGCCCGGGCTGCACACCTCCGCTTCAATTCCATGTCAGAGGGCCGCCGACAAGATCTGGAACACACCATCATTGCCGGTCTCCCCGGAGCCGAGGCATCGTACAATCGCGAGACGATTCGCAGCCTGATCGCTGAATACGAGGGGACGACTACAGACGATCTGTGCGGCAATCTTATTACATTCCTGCGGGAAGTTATCCCAGTGGCCCAGGAGAAGGGTGTTCGCCTCGCCATACATCCGGATGATCCGCCGTGGTCATTGTTTGGCCTACCGCGCGTCGTCTCAACGCGCGAGGACGTGCGGGCGATTCTCACTTCCTGCGATACACTCGCCAACGGGTTGACGTTTTGTGTCGGTTCATTTGGAGCAAGAGCCGATAACGACCTGCTGGCCATGGCTCGCGAGTTTGGTGCCCGCATTCATTTTGTGCACCTTCGCCAGGTGACGAGAGAATCAGACGGTTCTTTTCATGAAGCCGAGCACCTAGCCGGTAGTTCCGATATGGTGGGTATGATCCGTGCTCTGCTGGAAGAAGAGGCGCACCGGCGGCGCGCGGGCCGGCCAGACCACGAAATACCCATGCGCCCTGACCATGGACACCTACTGGCCGATGACATCGGCAAGAAAGTAAATCCCGGCTACTCGTTGGTGGGCAGATTGAAAGGTCTCGCCGAGTTGCGCGGCGTGATGCAGGGGTTGAAATTTGCAATCCCAGAATTGTCCGACTGACGCGCCGATTGCGTCCATGGTCCTTATTGAACAACAAGCGTCACAATGTACAGAGCTGAGGATCCAAATCCCATGAATGACTTTGCAGGACGGGTAGCTGTGATCACGGGTACTACAGGAATTGGCTGTGCGATTGCGATGCGCTTTGCCGCGGGAGGTGCTCAAGTCGTCGCAGGCGGCATTGAAACCGCTGGCAACGAGGAGTTGGCTCGCGATGCGGCAAAACTTCGCTTGACCCTGCTGGTCGAAAAATGCGATGTGACCGATTTCGACCAGGTGCGGTCGGTTGTTACGAAGACCGTCAACCAGTTCGGTGGGCTGGACATCATCGTCAACGCAGCTGCAATTCATCCCTTCGGCACGGTGCTGCAAACGGATCTTGCGACCTGGAATCGCTGCATGATGGTGAACGTTGGCAGCATCTATCTGATGGCGCATCTCGGCATCCCGGAGATGAAAAAGCGCGGAGGCGGATCCATCATTAATCTGGCATCCGTTCAGGGATATGCCTGCCAGCGGGGAGTCGCCGCGTATGCCGCATCCAAGGGGGCAATTCACAGCTTGACGCGCGCCTTGGCACTCGACCATGCCGCCGACAACATCCGCGTCAATTCGATCAGCCCGGGCTCGATTCGCACGCCCATGTTGGCGCGTTCGGCGGCAAACTTCTCGCCGGATGTGCCGGTTGAAGAAGCATTCGCGCGTTTTGGCGCGGCGCATCCGCTGGGGCGTATCGGCACACCTGAAGAAGTCGCAGAATTAGCGGCGTTTCTAGCATCGGATAAAGCAGGATTCTGCACTGGTGGCGATTACCTCGTGGATGGCGGACTACTCGCTGGCATTGGTGTCCAGTGATCATTGGGGCACCCTCGCCGCGATCTATGTTGAGCCCTTCCATCGTGCCTCGCAGGCGATGGCGAATCGCTTTTCTGCTCGCCTTTGGGGTGCTGGTCAACTTCTTCGACCGGATCAACCTATCGGTCTCACGTGATGCGCTTCATGATTCGTTCGGATTATCGTTGGTTGCATTTGGATATCTCTCCAGCGCCTTCAGTTGGACTTATGCCGTAATGCAGATGCCTTGTGGAGTGTTGCTGGACCGGTGGGGAGTGCGCCGCGTGGGAAGAATCAGCGCGCTCCTGTGGAGCATATCCTCTTTCGCCGCCGCCATAGCCCCCGGCATCAACTGGTTCTTCGGAGCACGCTTTCTTCTGGGTGTGAGCGAATCTCCCACGTTTCCCGCGAATGCTAAAGCCTTGGGATACTGGTTCACGCGAGAAGAAAGAGGCTTGGCGACGGCGATCACGGACGCGGCGGCGAAGTTCTCCACCGCAATCGGAGTTCCGCTAATCGGCCTGCTGCTCATATATTTTGGCTGGCGCTGGAGTTTTGCCGCCACCGGCTTCATCAGCTTTCTTTATTTTGTGCTGTTTTACTTCATCTATCGCAATCCCAGTGAAGACCGGGAACTTACGCCGCAGGAGCACGATTTCATTCTGCAAGGCGGAGCACAACTGGAAGACGAGGCAAGAGTACGAAGCGGCAGCTCGCTGGGTTACCTCCTGAAGCAGCGAAAGGTTTACGGGCTCGCGCTGGGATGGGGTGCCTATAACTACACTTTCTTCCTCTTGCTGACGTGGCTGCCCAGCTATCTTTCCGTTTCGCTCCATGTGGACTTGTTCCACTCAGTCTTCTACACGAGCCTTCCTTGGTTGTTCGCCACGGCGACGGATCTCCTGGTTGGCGGATGGCTGGTGGATGCTGTGATCCAGCGTGGTCACGATGCGAATCGCGTCCGCCAAACCGTTCTAGTGGCGGGAATGGCTTTCGGTCTCGCGATCTTCGGCGCGGCGAGGGCCCACAGCGCAACAGCTGCGCTAGTCTGGATCAGCCTTGCCTTGGGAGGATTGGCTGCGGCCGCACCCGTGGCGTGGACCATTCCATCTCTCATTTCTCCGCGGGAAAGTGTCGGCACACTGGCAGGAGCGGTCAATCTTTGTGGCCAGATCGCGGCGATCTCCGCGCCAATCGTTACTGGCTACATCGTTTCCGCATCACACTCGTTCGCCGCCGCGTTCGTGACGGCGACTGTAATCCTGCTACTGGGAATTGTCGGCTACATCTTTTTACTCGGACGCATCGAACCGATCCCAGAACCGTGATTTAAGTCAGTAGCTACGACTTGTCATGTGCAAGCGAGCACGTTTGCGCTTCTTCACGGCTTTCCTGCTGTCACAGGCAGAACGTCGTAGAGCGGCTGCACTGGCCTCACGTCTGGACTCTCATCTGCGACCGAGATAGCGAGGATGCGGATCCTTTCGTTATCCGGAACCTTGATGGCCTTTGTGCCAGCCGGCAAGTCGATTGGATATGCGAAAAGATAAGAATAACGGTAGGGCACATTCTCGCCCGCGGCGTTGTGATGATGCGAGCAGTACCACGCCAGATCGGCACGCTTGATGTAGCCCGGCTCAATACCAGTCATCTCGCCGTAATCGTCATGGGAAGTGTCTTTCGAACTCCACTGCCGGTCGTCCCACTGACCAATGAATCCGCCCCAATCCTCAACATTGAGCTCAGCTTCAGAGTTGCCTAGGTTGAACGTCACCTTCCGATCGCCATCCGCAGAGGCCGCCAGTACGTACAAGCGGTTATAGTGACCGACTGGCAGATCAATCGTCTGCCCCTTCGCCACAAGCGCGTTGGGCGCACCACTCTTCGCCGGAGCAAGCTGGAATTGCACGTCGTTGAACGTAATCTGTGCAGGAAGCATCTCCGCCGGCAAAGCGCTGCCCTTGCCGTCAAATCCAGCTTCCGACTTGGTGCCGTCATTGCTGGCAGTTGCCAAGTCATACTTCAGTGACACCGGAACCGAACTCACAGCCGCGACCTTGGCCCGAGGCGCAGCCAGCCGAACAGCGAACGTGCGCGGCTGATACGCGGAGAACGAGGTGACCAGAACGCCGCCCTTCACCGCCGCCGCTCCCACCGCTTGCTCCTGCCCATTCACTTCGCGTGCAGCGATGATCGGCGTGTTGAATGTCACGCGTACGTCCGGCTGGGTTTTGTCATCGAGTTCAACCATGCGCACGATAATCTCATCGCTCAGTTCCGCTTTCTTCAGCGCCAACACCCGTATCCGCGGATTGCTGACCATGAGCAGTGAAAACTCCCGCCCCAATGGTCCTGCACGCTTTGGAGCTTCGAACGCGATGAGCGGATCGTTCAAGCGTTGCGCTTGCCAATCGGTCTCAGCGTGGCGCCAGTCGCCAGCGTGTCCGGCGATGCCATAGACGAAGTCATGATGTCCGATATCCTGCGTCCCCTGGTCCGCATAACCTCCGCGCGTTCCAGGCGTGCGGATCATCGTCAATCGAATCGTGTGGTCGTTCGGCTTATCCGATCCATTCTTGCAATCGGTCAGGATGGTTGCGCCGAACTCGCCGCTCGCATCGGTCAAATCAATCCACTGATGCGACGGCACTTCGAACTTCCCCGGCTCGGCGGTGGGCCGCTCGATCGTCCCAATGTCCCAGTTATAAGTGGCCATCTCATTGGAAGCCGTCAGCGGAAAGGTCGCTTTCAGATTCGACTCTTTCGTGTTCCAGTCGATCGCGTTCTCGAACTCGACGCGCTTCCCCGCATCCCCAGCCGACAGGCTAATCGTTTGGACGAACCTGGAGCCTGCGGCCTCGCGCGCAACTTCCACTGCCACCCGCGCCGGACCATTCTCCACCACGCGAATTTTTGCCGGACCGCCGACGTATGCTTTCGGGGCAGCCTGTTCCTGATCCCAGTCCATATTCCAGGCAGGCCAGTGCTCGGGATTGTCATAGGAAATGGCCAGACGCGCCGAAGCGGCCAGTAATTCTCTGCCAATCGACTTGTCGAAAATACTTGCCACGTCGCCATCCGAGTTCAGTTTCACCCGGTAGTACTCGTTCTCGAGCGAACTCTCCGAGACTTGCAGCGTTCCTGCGCGAGCGGTGGCAGCCTCTGGCTGCACATCGAAAACCGCATATCCGACGGACGGCGCCTTGGCTGCGAAGATTACTTTCCCGTTCGAAATCTGCGCGGGAACTTCTTTCCCGTCCGGACCCATCACATGCACCGCCTTCGCCATGCCGCCGGGAAAATCCACCGTTGCCTCGACCAAGTCTTCCCGCGCGATGTTCAACGGGTTGAAGACAACGATCGGCACGCCTTTCGTCTCGGTGTCCAGCGCCGCGGAAACGCCTTCGGTGGCGTTGGTGAGAACACCGGCGAATTGATTCATCGCGATCACATCATCGTTCCAGGCAAATTCGTAAGCCTTCGGAGTGGCAGTTCCGGCGGCGATGTCGTGAAACTGGCCGCCCATCACCAGCGTCCACGCATCATTCAAACGCTGCATCGGATACGGCCGCGCACCCAGCCATTCCGCGGCAATCGAAGCCTTCTCCGCGGCATCGGCCAGCAATTCTTCTTTTCGAAGCCAGCGCTTTTGATAAGCCTGCGACGTCAACGACCCGGCGGAATGGTTCGTTAGCTCCATTTCACCGGTGTAGCGTGGAAGTCCGGCGGCTTCGGCTGGGGTGATATCGCGGAACATCTGCTCGGCATTCGCGGAGATCACGTGCACTGGGCCGTCGCCGACGTTCATCGGTGTACCCTCGGCATGCGAGAGACGAGAAAAGAGCGGATCTTCGTCAAGGGGAAAGCTTGCCGTGCCTTTCGTCACAATGGCTTCGAGCCGTTTCACGGATTCCTCATCCGGAGTACCGCCAATGTCCCCCGTGCCGTAATAGTGATAATCGGTGAGTACGCCACTGATCTTGCCGTTTAGTTCGACGCGCGCCGCCCAGTCCCCCTGATGGCGGTTTACTTCTCGATCGAGCTCGACCATGGCGAACGCTCTCTGCTGAGTTCGCAAGTCGAGAAATTCTTCGATCTTCTTTTGATCCAACATTCCACCGTTCTGCTCGGCCTGCTCAACTTCTTTCTGCAGCGGCTGCAGCCTCTTATTAAGGTCCTCCAGTACGAGATTTGGCGCTAGCGGGGACAACGGCTTGCTGAGATCGCTGTAAATTCCGCCGCTGTAATCGCCCGGATTCAGTCCAGCCAGCACGCTCTCGCCATCTGGCCCTACCCACACGCCCACATTGAAGGGCGTGCCTTGCGGCGTTTTCTCCAGCGATTCTGGGCCTCCGCCAGGAGCAGAGGATCCCCACACCAACTTCTGCGTCGAGAATGCTTTCACGCCGGAGTGCGCGAGAATAGTCGGCAGCGAAGCTGGAAATCCGAAACAGTCAGGCAGCATGTATTCCGCGCTGGCTCTGCCGAGTTCTCGGCGAAACCAATTATTCCCGTACAGCACCTGCCGGATGATGGTTTCAGCGCTGGGTGTGTTTACATCGCCCTCTTCCATGGATGAACCCGCCGGAAACCATCTCCCCTCGTCCACATACTTCTTCACTCTCGCAAAATCGGCGGGGAAATATTCCTTCATGAGACGGTAACGGTTGGCCCCGCTGAAATTGAAGATATAGTGCGGATATTTGTCGAAGAGCTTGAAATTATCCTCCATGGTTTTGCGAATATATTCGTCGATGACCTGCGGATACTCCCATCGCCATTCTGTATCCAGGTGAGCATAGCCAACCACATAAAGCGTGGGTTGCTTCGTCAAATCGGGCTTATTGTTCGTTTGTGCATTTCCCGTGCTGAAAAATAAGAAGAGGAGGCAGGCCAGTTGGATCGTCATTAAGATCGCACGGAAGCGTCGCATCGTAACTCTCCAGAGATCTAACGTGCAGGCAAGCGGTTTTACAATATCAGGTTTTGCAAAGTGCGAAAGCAGGACTCGATGATGGCGCCTTGTATGGTGTAGGTTAGAGGTATGCCGCCGAAGCCTCAGGGCCGCCCACCCCGCTGGTACGCGATTCCGGTGCGCGTCTTGCTTGTGACATTCATCGGCACTCTGATCTCATTCGCCGTCAGCCTGTTTCTGGGAATCGTCGGGACCGTGGTCGTGTCAGGTGTGCGCGGTGTCCGCGCTGACATGACTGTAGCCTATCGCCACATAGCTCTGCCCTTTGCGGTGGTCGCCGGAAGCATCATCTTTGTTCTGGCGCTCGCCATGGAAATCCGCCACTACCGCCAAACCAAGACGCTGGCGGCCATCGAGAGGGTTAGCTGAATATGCCTGCGGACTCGCCGCGCATTGCCATCCCCATGCCTCATTCCGGCAATCGCGAATATGCAGAACGCGCGATCCCACAATACGAACGCGCCGTTACGCTCGCCGGCGGCGAACCGGTGCGCATTCCGCTCGATCGCACGCCCGCCGAAGTGATGAAAATGGTTGAGCGCTGCGACGGAGTGCTCTTGCCCGGCAGCAACGCCGACGTCGACCCCGCCAAGTTTGGCGCACCCCGCTCTCCGCGCACTGCGGCCGCCGACCCTCGCCGTGACGCCGTCGACGAACTTCTGCTGCAGGACGCCTACAACATGCGCAAGCCCGTCCTCGGCATCTGCTACGGCCTGCAGAGCCTGAACGTTTACCGCACCGGATCGCTCATCCAGCACATTCCAGATTTTCTGCCGAGAGAATTGCGCACGCGTGTGAATCACGAGGCAGGAAAGAAAGTCGCAATAGCGCACAAAGTTGAAGTTGCCCCGGATTCGAAACTCGCACGGATCCTCGCGCCAGGTGCAAGGACACTCGTGCTTCCGGTGAACTCATCGCATCACCAGTCGGCCGGCACAATCGGCGACGGCCTGCGCATCGCAGCCCGCTGCATCGACGATGGCATCATCGAAGCGTTGGAAGGTACTGCTCCCGATCACTTCGTGCTCGCGGTACAGTGGCATCCCGAGCGCTCCGTGGATGAAGACGAACCTTCCCGTGCCATTTTTCACGGGCTCGTGAAAGCAGCGGAAGCGCGGCGCAATCAACTTAAGAGTGAGATTGACAGGGTGAAGTGAAAACTATTTCGTCTTCTTGCGCGCCTTTTTCGGATTTCCCCGTGCCTCCAGCAACACCACCACGTGGGTGAGTGCGGTATTCTCCAGATTGAGCCCTTCCGGAGTCTTCGCCTTCAGCCCGACACAATCGGCAGGAATTCCCAACAGCTGCGCCACCCGCATTCGAATCGCTGTTGCATGCGGTCCAATCTTTGGCGCAGCCAGAATCAGACTGGCGTCGATATTCGCCACGCCATATCCCGCATGGCGGACACGCTTCAACGCCTCGCGCAGAAAGACGACCGAATCAGCGCCCTTCCACTTCGCGTCAGACGGCGGGAATAGGTCTCCGATATCAGGCGCAGCTACCGCCCCGAGCAACGCGTCAGTGATGGCGTGCAGCAGCACGTCGCCGTCGGAATGCCCGCCTAAGCCCTTGTCGTGCGCCAGAGTGATACCACCAAGCTTCAGTGGGGTTCCAGAACGGAATTCGTGCGAATCAAACCCATAGCCGATGCGAGTAGCAGGCTTGGTGGCTCGTTGGTCCTTGGCTGATGGCATCCGACTCAATGAGTAGCCTTCAGATAAAATTCCGCCAGTTCCATATCCGCCGGAGCCGTGATCTTGATATTCCGCGGCGACCCCATCACGACGGCCACGTCGTGCCCCGATCTTTCCACCAGCGAAGCTTCGTCGGTGCCCATAAATCCGTCCGCCGAAGCCTCATCAAACGCCTTCTTAATCACGCTGTAGCGAAAACCTTGCGGCGTCTGCGCCATGACGATACCAGCGCGAGGAATGGTCGCTTTGATCAATGCTCCCTCCGCCGTGCGCTCGACTTGCTTCACCGTATCGATCGCGGGCAGCCCGGCAACCGCAGCGCCATATTTCTCCGCCGCTTCAATCACTTCCTGAATGATTTCGCGGGTCACAAACGGGCGCACCGCATCGTGCACCAAAACGACATCGTCGGCTGCCGCCTCAACTGCGTTGAGCGCACTCTCCACCGACTGCTGCCGGTGCTCCCCGCCAACAACAAACTCGATTTTCTTGTTCAGAAGGTCCTTCGCTTCGTTCTCTAGGCGCGCCCGAAATCCAGAAATTTCGTTTTCTCGCAACGCGATCCATATCTCACTTACCGCATCGACGGCGGCAAACTTGCGCAGCGTGTGGATGAGAATTGGTGTTCCGCCCAACTCGGTGAACTGCTTCGAGGGTGGCGCCTTCTTTTGCTTGCCTTTGGCACCGACGGACATCGGAGCCATGCGGGTTCCCAGACCCGCCGCCGGAATTATGACAACCACCTTCATCGCGGCCTGTAAGTATACGAGTGGGAAGCCGGAGAGTTCAAATCGGCAGGGCCTCGAGTTGCCAGCGAGTAGCTGCGACAGACACTCACCAATTTGTCAGCCCGCTCTCGTCAGACATAAGATCGATACTAGTGATCAGTTGCTGGTTGTCCGCCAGCGGCTGTCCGGAAGGATAGGCAATCTTTATGCCTGATCTTGCAACTCACTATCTCGACGAAGCGCGGCGTCAAATGCGCGGCCAAAAGCGCCTGGCCGAGGGCGCGATCGCCCAACTCAAAGACGAAGAACTATTTCTTACCCTCGACCCCGAATCGAATTCCGTCGCTATCCTCATCAAGCACATGGCGGGCAGCATGCGCTCCCGTTTTAGAGATTTCCTCGCCACCGATGGCGAAAAGCCCGACCGTTTTCGCGATCAGGAATTTGAACTCAATACCGCGACCACCCGGGCCGACGTGTTGCGCTGGTGGGACAATGGATGGGCGCAGGTGTTTAGCACGCTCGATGCGCTCAAGCCCGAAGACGTGATGCGCACGGTGACGATTCGCGGCGAACCGCATACCGTTCTCCAGGCCATCAACCGGCAGATCGCACACTACGGCGGCCATACCGGGCAGATCATATTTCTAGCCAAGCATCTGCGCTCAAGCGATTGGAAGACGCTAAGCATCCCGCGCGGCAAGTCGGAAGAGTATAAGATGGCGCCTCCCAAAACCTACAAGCCCATGAGTTACACAAAGGATGGGCCGCGCAACCAAAGCCTCAAAGAAAGCGTCTCACGCTTGGTGCTACAATCTTCCGTTTGCTTCAAAGGCTCTACAAGCTGAAACTAACGACGGAAGTCCTTTCCAATAGCGGTGAGGTCATAATCTCATGTCATCCACAATGCTGGCGGTCGTCAAGCCGGAGGCCGCGCCCGGCGCGGAAATTCGCGAAGTAAACATTCCAGCCTTCGGACGGACCGAAGTGCTGGTCAAAGTGAAGATGGCCTCCATCTGCGGCACTGACCTGCACATCTACAACTGGGATCGCTGGGCGCAGAACCGCATTCATCCGCCTCTGATACCGGGACACGAATTCTGCGGCGAAGTGGCCGCTTTCGGCGATGAAGTGACCAGCGTGAAGGAAGGCGACTTTGTTTCCGCCGAGATGCACGTGGCTTGTGGTAAATGCCTGCAGTGCCGCACCGGCGAGGCCCACATCTGCCAGAACGTAAAGATCATCGGCGTGGATGCGAACGGCGCTTTTGCCGAGTATGTAGTCATTCCCGAATCGAATATCTGGAAGCTCGACCCAGCCATTCCGCAGGAGTATGCGTCGATTCTCGACCCGCTGGGCAACGCGGTTCACACGGTGCTAGCGGGCGAAATCGCCGCTAAGACGGTAGCCATTACGGGCTGCGGGCCCATCGGACTTTTTGCGATTGCAGTAGCGCGCGCCGTGGGAGCGACCGGCGTGTTTGCCTTCGAAGTGAACGAGCACCGGCGCAAAATCGCGCTCGCGATGAAGGCCGACTATGTGCTCGATCCATCGAAAGAAAATGCGAAAGCGGTCGTGATGGAGAAGACAGGCGGGCTTGGCGTGGACGTGGTGCTCGAGATGGCAGGCCATCCTGATTCGATTCGAACCGCTTTCGACATCGTACGGCGCGGCGGTAGAATCTCCCTTCTCGGGCTGACCTCAAAGCCCATCTCGCTGAACTTTTCCGAAGACATTATTTTTAAAGGCATCACGGTGCAGGGCATTAACGGACGCCGCATGTACCAAACCTGGTACCAGATGACGGCTTTGCTTAAGGCCGGCAAACTCGATCTGCATCCTGTGATCACTGACCGCATCCCGATGAAGGATTTTTCCAAAGCCATGGAGCGGTTGAAGACGGGCGAGGCCAGCAAGATACTCGTATATCCGAACCGCGTACGATGATTGCGCGAAACAAGAATTGCAGTCGGAGATGAACTCATGAGCCTTGATGCATTCGTGCGCTGTACTTGCATCCGGGAGGGAAAGGCCAAGCCGCACCCGCTCCCTGATCGCCTCACTTTCGATGAGTCGGGCGAGCCGACGCTGACTGGCGATCCTTCCGAAGAGGAATGGGAGGCTCACGACCAGTGGGTGGGTGAGTCGTGTGAGCACGAGGGATATCTTCTCTCAATGTTCCTCGGCAACATCACCCGCCTTGGCAACTTGCGCACTTTTCTACGCGGCTTGCAGGGCAGCCCCGGACCGCGATTTCCCATTCTGCTGGAAAAAGTTCTCTACGACGGTACGCACACCGGCGATTGGATCTCCAGCAAAGACGCGGCGAAGCTTTTGAAAGAAGTGAATACCGTACTCCACTCCAGCGACATTCTGGCGGATTCCGAGAAAGAGTTCTTCACCAACATGAAGCTTCTGTGTGAGGCCAGCATTGCCACCGGCAACCCGATCATGTTTTAGATTACTCTGACGTCAAGGGGCTCGTTCATCCGCAGCCACGAGGTTCTCATGACTACTGCAACCCGCACGAACCCGCTCTCCTATCTCACCGACCAGCTCAACGAACTCAAAGCCAAAGGCACGCACTTCAAGCTGCGCGTGCTGGAGGACGAGCAGGCGCCGGTCTGCACGTTTGACGGCAAGAAAGTCATCAATCTGGCGTCGAACAATTATCTGGGGCTGACCACGCACCCAAAGCTGCGTGAGGCGGCGCTGGAAGCCACGCGCAAATACGGCGTCGGATCGGGCGCGGTGCGCACTATTGCCGGGACGATGAAGATCCACATGGAACTGGAAGAAAAGATCGCGCTCTTCAAGAATGTGGAGGCGTGCGTGGTCTTCCAGTCAGGCTTCGCGGCGAACGCAGGCACGGTGTCGGCGGTCCTGGGCAAGGACGATTTCATCATCTCCGACGCGCTGAACCACGCCTCGATCATCGATGGCGCGCGGCTCTCGAAAGCGAACATCCTGGTCTTCCGCCACAAAGACGTCGCCCACGCGGAAGAGCAACTGGCCAGCGTGAAGGACAAGCCGGGCAAGAAGCTGCTAATCTCCGACGGCGTGTTCTCGATGGATGGCGATATCGGGCCGCTGCCCGGGCTGTGCGATGTGGCCGAAAAATACGGTGCCATTATGATGGTCGACGACGCGCACGCCTCCGGCGTCCTTGGCCGCAACGGCCGCGGCACGGTCGATCACTTCAACGTTCACGGACGCGTAGATATTCAGGTTGGAACGTTGTCGAAAGCCATCGGCGCGCTCGGGGGATACGTCTGCGGGACGCGCGATCTGATTGATTTTCTCTATCACCGGGCGCGCCCGTTCCTGTTTTCGACCTCGCATCCGCCGTCGGTGGCAGCAACGTGCATCGCCGCTTTCGATGTTCTGGAAAACGAACCCGAGCGTATGGAAAAACTCTGGGAGAACACGCGCTTCTGGAAAAAGGAACTCGGCCTGCTCGGTTTCGACATCGGCGGACGCGCCACTCCAGCCAGTGAGACTCCGATCACGCCCATCATCATCGGCGACGGCAAACTCACCATGGACTTCTCCCGCGAGCTGTTCAAGGAAGGCGTGCTTGGCACCGGCATCGCCTTTCCCACAGTCCCGGAAGGCAAAGCCCGCATCCGCACCATCATGACGGCAACGCACACCAAGGAAGAGTTGGAGCAGGCGTTGGAAGTGCTGGGGCGAGTGGGGAAGAAGATGCGAATCCTGAGCTGATTAATCTGCCCGGTACACAATCTTTCCGCTCAGAATTGTTGCCACGACCTTCCCGGTAAACTGCCAGCCATCAAACGGCGTGTTGTGCGACAACGACCGCGACTTGCCAGCTTCGAACGTCCAGCGCTTCTTGGGATCGAAGATGGTGACGTCGGCGAAGTTGCCGCGGGCCAGCGATCCGCGACTGCGGAGGTCGAAGACACGCGCGGGGCCGGCGGTGAAGAGTTCGACAATTCGTGTCAGAGGAATCTTGTGCTCGCGGTGCAGCTTTGTGATGGCCAGGGCTAATGCGGTTTCCAGTCCAGTGATGCCAAATGCAGCCCGCTCGAACTCGACCTGCTTTTCGTGCGTGGCGTGAGGGGCGTGGTCGGTAGCGATGGCATCCACAGTGCCGTCAGCTAGCGCAACCAGGATGGCTTCGCGGTCGGCCGCCGAGCGCAGGGGCGGGTTCATCTTGAAATTCGTGTTGTACTCGCCCACGTCTTGGTCGAGCAAAGTGAAATGATGCGGCGTCACTTCGCAGCTGACGCGGGCCTTGCCGCGCTTGCCTCGTCGCACAGCTTTCAGCGCGTCGGAAGTGGAAAGATGTGCGACGTGCAGGCGCGATTCGCGAATCTGCTGAGCGAGAGTAACGTCGCGATCCACGATGCTCGCTTCAGCAGCCGCCGACATTCCACGCAGCCCGAGACGAAAGCTGGTGGGGCCTTCGTGCATCGAAGCGTTTTCGGTGAGGCGCGTATCCTCGGCATGCTGCACCACCGGCAGGTTGAGTTCAGCGCCAAGTCGCAGCGCAGCGCGCATGATTTCGTCGTCGAGGATAGGCCTGCCGTCGTCGGTAACGGCAACTGCGCCGGCCCGCTGCAGTGCGGCAAAGTCGGTGAGCGCCGCTCCGCGCGAGTTGAGAGTCGCCGCGCCGATGGGAAAGACGTTAACCACGGCTGCGCGCTCGGGATGCCGCAACCAGGCGACCCATTCGGCGTTGTCTACGACGGGCGCGGTATTCGGCATGATGCAAACCGAGGTGAAACCTCCGGCGGCAGCGGCCGCGGTGCCGGTGGCAATCGTTTCTTTGTAACCTTGTCCCGGTTCGCGTAGGTGAACGTGCAGGTCGCTAAATCCCGGGGCGACGATCAGGCCACGCGCATCGAATTTCCCGTCGGCCCCGCCGCGAATGTTATTGGGCAGAGCGATCTCAGCAACCCGACCGTCGCGCAGCAAAACGTCCATGGGCGCGTTGATTTTCGCCGCCGGATCGATCAGGTGGCCACCCTTGATGAGCAGCGATCCGGTTTTGGATTTATCGTTTCCCATGCGTCAATCCGTGCTGATCCGTGAAAATTCGGGTCTCATTTCGCCTTGCCCAAGGCTCGCGCCAAAATCGCCATCCGCGTGGGGACTCCATTGTGAACTTCGTCGATGATCATCGATTGCGGACCGTCCGCCACTTCCGCGGTCAGCTCAAGTCCGCGAATGATCGGCCCGGGATGCATAACAATTGCATCCCGTCTAGCCAGTTTCACCCGTGCCGACGTCATCTGGTAACGAGCAATGTAGTCTTGCAGCCGAATCTTCTGGCCGGCAAGACGCTCCTTTTGCAGGCGCAACAGCATGATCACGTCCGCGCCGCGCAGCGCTTCTTCAATGTGACGCGTGACGCGCAACCCGGGAGAAAGCGTGGCGGCCACGTCAGGCACGAACTCCGGCGGACCACACAGCGTAATCTTCGCGCCGAACCGGGTTAACAGATGGCAGTTAGAACGGGTGACGCGGCTATGGTAGATATCGCCGATAATCGCGATCTGCAAACCCTTCAACGACTTCTTGTGTTTCAGAATCGTGAAGGCGTCGAGCAGCGCCTGAGAAGGATGCTCATGCATGCCGTCGCCGGCGTTGATGACGGGAATGTCGAGGTGCTGCGCCATCAGGTGAGGCGCGCCCGCGGCGGGATGGCGGATGACGATGGCGTCGGCACCGACCGCCCGCAGGGTGTAGCCGGTGTCGAGTAAAGATTCGCCTTTCTCGATGCTCGATCCCGAAGATTGGATTAGCGTGGTGATCGCGCCCAGCGACTTGGCGGCTATCTCGAACGAAGATCGAGTGCGCGTGGAAGCTTCGTAAAACAGCAGCACGATGCGCTTGTTGCGCAACAGCGGCCGCGCCTTAAGAGGATTCATCCGGCGGGCCAGCTTCAGCAAGCCCAGGATTTCTTTATCCTCAAGGTGCTCGATGCCGAGCAGTGAACCGCGTGCCGGTTTGTTCATGGCGTGAGAAGGCAAACGGTGCATCATACGCGGCAAACGCGCCTCGCGGCAAGGCCTTGCTCAAGCCATGTTTTACGGCCTGTTCCGGCGCCCGAGGAACGATCCGGTCAAGGCTCCCGCGAGGCTGCCGGCAGCAATCGAAACCAGAAGCAAGAACACCATCCCGAAGACCAACACGAGGGCTATCCCGTGGGGCGTTTTCAGAGTCTCGAAGGCAGCCTGCACTTGCGGGTCACTGGAACGGGAAGCGGCCTGCTGAAGCGCGTCGAGCATCTTCTGGCGAATTTGTCCTCCAGTGTGAAACAGCGCCACGGCCACAGTCTCGAAAACAGCCGCGATTCCAAAAAACAAAACTCCGCACACCGCTCCGAGTTGTGCTCCAGACCGCGCATTGACGCCCCAGGCTGCATTTCGGCGGTGGTACAGATTGACCGCCAGAAATCCGGCGCCCAATACGGCCAGAAGAGGGACCATCAGGCCGAGAGTCATGACCAGAGCTGCTATCAGTGCGGCAACAGCACAAGACCGCAGAGCCGTTGGCCAGTCGATCCCGGTGGAAAGTGCGGAAGCGCTCAGAACACCCGGAATTGCAGGCGCGTCTGAGGAGAAAATCGGGAGGTCGTTGGACAAAACACTTCCCGTGGCCGCTGGGACTGCCGCCTCCGGCAGGAGCACGCGAATCTGTGGCGCTCCGCACTGCGAGCAGAAGGGCTTACCGTCTTCGACGCTGTGCCCGCACTTATAGCAGGGGTGGTCCATCGGAGATTAGAGCAGGACTAACTTGAAAGTATCGCACGTTGAGGAGCAGGCGCAAGAAAATGGCCCTGGTTGATGTTGCGGACGGATCGCTTTGTGTCAGATGTCGCCTTGCTTTCCGCGGACATGTACATACACCAAGGCAAAGCCGGAGCCGCCGCTTTTGTTCGGTTCAATGGCGACCACGTGCTGGTTGTTTTCCGTGCCAACTTTCAGTTCGGTGACCGGACCGCGATTGTCACCCTCACATTTGACCGCTTCTGAATGCTCGTCGTCATCGATGTCGGGGCTGCCGCCATGCTCGCGAGTGTGGCACTCGATCACCTTGCCATACTTCTTTAACCTGTCGCGATAAAAGTCGATGATTTTACCGGGTGCGTCGTCGGAATCGTATTTCGCTGCCACCAACTTCATTCCAAAAGCCTCAGTGAAGAGGCTGAGATTCGCCGCACTATTGTTCTCATCGTCGTGCCGCAGACGCGCCCCTGGATAAAGTGGGAGTCCTGTTTTTCGCGCATCCGCGTCGTTGCCCAGATGTAGGTCACCCACGTCACTTCGGATATCCAGATGCTTATTCTGATCGCTGTCAGGTTTCTGAGGTTGGGCGGCGAAGCTGGGGATCGCGATGGCAATACCGAACACTCCTGCGAGGATCGGACGAAACACGATTGATCGAAGCATGGATTCCTCCTTAGGACTTGCCATAGATGTAGCACGCACGCCCTAAATATCTGCATCCTTGCCGTGGGTGCGCACATAGACCAGCGAGAAGCTCGATCCCTTACCTTCCGGCTCCACGGCCACAATGTGCTGATCGTCTTTCCTGCCCACCTTGAGTTCAACGTCCTTGCCGCTCTCGCCTTCACAGGTCAACTCGTTCGAATCATTCGTGGAGCCGTGCGAACCCATTTTCATATCCAGGTGGAGGCTGGAAGTGTGGCACTCGAGAACATTCCCATATTTTTTCAACTGGTCCTTGTAAAAAGATAAAACTTTGGCGGGAGCGTCGTCAGATTCATACTCCATAGCGACGACTTTTATGCCATATCCGAAGCCGGAGATATTCACGTTGGCGCTCTTATCGCTCCTGTCGGAATCCTTTTCTTTCAAGCGAGCACCGGGATAAACCGCCAGTCCGATGTCAGAGACGTCTGCTTGTTTACTGACGTGGACGCCACCGAGTAGCGTTTTAATATCCACTTGCTTATCTTGCCCGTTACCCCCTTTCTGCACGTTCACGCTGCACGCAAGCAAGAGAAGAAGCGCGGCAAAACTGGCTCCAGTCAGAAAAAATGCAGAGAGTTTAATCTTGCGCATGTTGAGTACCTCCACTGGCAACTTGAACTGGCCGCTCGAGACCGGCGCCCCGCGCGGCCACATTGGGGATGCTGACGGGAAGATGCCCGCGAATGGCAATTTCGCCGAACAAGGCTTTGACCGCAGCTATCTCGGAGACGGTCGCGTTGGAAAACGTACACATGTAATTCTCAGCCTTGGGGAAGTCTGCAGCAAGGTATGGGTTTCCCATTGCGACAACCGCCGTTTTGCCTGCGGCCTGATCCAGTAACTGCTGCAGCAGCGCGCCAGTCGCGTCAGCCATGGCAACGGTGTTGCCGATCTTCCCCGCGCTGGGGACAACATATACCCCGGCAACCACGGTCTGTGCCTCGTTCACTGCCATCATTACCTCGTCGCTCATCCCTGCCGCAATGCGCGGGTCCACGTAGATCAGGCGCGCGTCAGGAATGCGGGCTAGAAATTCGCGGCTGAATGCGCGGCCGGAATCCGTCCGCACATCGTCGGAAAAGAGCACTGCGACCACCTGGTTGTGCGTCTCCTCCTGCTTTGTATACGGAAGCCCGGTCTTCGCGGTTCCCTTGGATTTGAGCGGCAGCACCTTGCCATTATCGCGAACCAAAGTGACCGCGTCGTTGGCGACCTGCTGGCCAAAAGCCAGGTTTTCCGGCTTGCCCACCAAGTTTGCGATTGCCTTCACGTCGACGATGCGGGCGTCCTGCAGACCGAGAGACGCCTTTGTCTTCAGAAGCTTAAGCACGGAGTGGTCGAGGCGTTCGCGAGAGATTTCGCCGGACTGAACAGCCTGAATCATTGCATTATACGAAGCGGGGAAATCGGCGGGAATGAGCAACAGATCGTTGCCGGCCTTGAAAGCCTCCACTGCGGCCCGGCCGATGTTGTTGGCGAAAAGGTGAGTCAGGCCGGCCATGTCGAGCGCGTCGGTGACGATGATTCCTTTGAAGCCAAGTTGTTTTTCAAGCAGGTCCGAGACAATAACTGGAGAAATCGTGGCCACGTGGTTGGGGTCGGAATCGAGTGCAGGAACAGTAACGTGCGCAACCATGACGGAGTCGACGCCCGCTGCGATGGCCCTGCGAAAAGGCGGTAGTTCGATGGAATCCAGATGAGCGCGATCAACGTTCACGCTGGCTACGCCGAGATGTGAATCGGTTGCCGTATCCCCGTGACCAGGAAAATGCTTGACCGTGGTCAGCATTCCACCTTCATGCGCGCCCTTGATATAAGCCGCGACCAGGTCGCCCACTTGCTTGGGATCTTCGCCGAATGAGCGCGTGTTGATAATTGGATTCGCTGGGTTCGAGTTGACGTCGCCATCAGGAAAGAAGTTCCAGTGGATGCCGATGGCGCGCGATTCTTCGGCGGTGATGCGGCCAAAAGTCTCTGCGTCCTCTGGTTTGCCATCTCCCCCGAAAGCCATGGCATGCGGAAAGACCGTGGTTCCCATCAAGCGCATGGAGACGCCACGTTCAAAATCGGCGGCAAACAGCAACGGAAGTTTTGAATCGCTCTGCAATCGGTTGAGCAGCTCGGCAGCCTCGTAAGGTTCGCTGCGCAGAAGATACGGACCGTCCACATGCACGGTCATGGCGAACGAGCCGACATGATACTTCTGCATCGCCTCGCGCAGTTGCACGTATTCCGGATTTTCCACGTTGAGGAAACTGGCGCGGCACCAGATCATGAATACTTGACCAACTTTTTCTTCCAGGGTCAACTTGTGCAAGGTCTTCTCGGCCCACTTTTCGCCGTCGCGAGTGAGGTGCATTGGACCGGGGTGCTGATATTTTTCCTTGGGAAACGCGGTAGTTGTGATCACAAGAACAGAGAGTAAGACGGCGAGTTTGCAGCGCATGCTGAAAACGATAGCAGAAACGGCAGGTTTACCGGTGGGAGTCTGCGGGGAGTGAGGTTTCCGTGATGGCCACAGCTTCGTGCTGAATTCGCGCATCATCGCCGAAGCCGCGCAGCCAGTGGACCTCCGGCTCGCGACGAAACCAGGTCATCTGCCGCTTGGCATAATTGCGGTGAGCTTGCTGAGCGGATTGCAGTGCCTGCTCCCGTGTGAGTTCCCCTTGAAGGAATTGCACGGCCTGTTTGTATCCGAGCGAAGAGAGCGGACTCGCGGTACCGCCGTACTGCTCAAGCAAACGCTGCGTTTCTTTGACCAATCCAAGTTCAAACATTTGCTGCGCGCGGCCATTGATTCGTTCATACAGCGCCTGACGATCGGGATCGAGACCTAGGCGCAGAATGCGGAAGCCGCGCAAAGGGTTACGCCCATATTGCTGCCAAAGGTCGGTCATCTTCTGGCGCGACGTCAGGCAGACTTCTATAGCGCGAACGAGCTTGGGCGTATCGTTGGCATGAATCTTCCCAGCAGCAGCGCTATCGAGACGACGTAGGATGCGATGAAGATAGTTGGAACCGAGGCTGGCTGCCCGTTCGCGCAATCGCTCACGTAGTTCTTCAGAGCGTTGCGGGCCGGGAAAAAATCCATCGAGCAGGGCGCGCAGGTAGAGGCCAGTTCCACCGACGACGATGGGCAAATGCCGGCGTGCTCTGATTTCCTCGAGCACTTGCCTCGCATGGCGCGCGTATTCGCCGGCTGTGATGTGGCTGGCTGGTGCAACGTAATCGAGCAGATGATGCGGGGCACGGGCTCGTTCGGAGGCAGTGGGCTTGGCGGTCCCGATGTCAAACTCGCGGTACATGGCGACGGAATCGCAGTTCACGATCTCGCCATTGAATCGCTCTGCAAGCACGATGGAAATCGCGGTCTTCCCACTAGCCGTGGGACCGACCACAACCACGAGCAGCGGTTCAGGCTGCGCCGGAGCCACTGTCAGCGCATGCTCCAGTGAATGGCGTGCCAGTAACGAATCAGGGTAAGAACGAGCAGTAGAAACGCAATCAGCAGCAGGCCGGAAGTTTCCGTGGCATAAATCGCGTGGCGGCGATGCTTGTGGTCGGAGTCGTTCTGGCGTTGAGCATTCACCACGTCCGTATTGTACGCCGCGCACAAACGGAGTGCGACGGCTTGGTGCTACACTACGCGTCGTTGGTCGTCGTCTTTCGTCCTATGCCCGCTTTCCAAGGCAATCGCTCCGGCAGAATCGTGCGGTTTGGAGTGTTTGAGCTCGACCTGGCCGCGGGCGAGCTGCGCAAGAATGGCGCTAGAGTTCGGCTGCAGGAGCAGCCCTTTCAGGTATTGGCCTTGCTTCTCGAGTGTGGCGGCGATGTGGTCACACGCGAGGAGATGCGCCAGAAACTATGGCCCGCTGACACCTTTGTGGATTTCGACCACAGCCTGAATACGGCTGTGAACAAGTTGCGGGAAACCTTGGGCGATTCGGCGTCAAGTCCGCGCTACATCGAGACGCTGGCCCGACGCGGATATCGATTTATTGCGCCGTTGCAAACGGAGGTGCGCCAGAGTACAAGTGGCGTGGAAGTTCCTTCCGCGGGAAATCTGACTGCGGCGCGTCTGCATCCCGAGCTGGAAGTCCCAATCCCGCGGCGCGGACTGACGCGCGGATTGTTTGCCCTGGTTCAGGTGATGTATCTGATCTTCTACGTGGTCGCACTTTTTCGTATACATGCTGTCGAAGGAATCGCGGAGTCTTTCTTGTCAGGATGGCGGGCGACGGCGCTGGTGGCTGCGGTGATGGTTACAGCAGGTGTCGGGATTCCGCTGCGCTGTTATCTGCTCTCGGCGGTGGGATTCGACTACCAGCGCTTGGGCGAGAAGTTTCAGCAGATGTTTCCTTTCATTCTGGCACTGGATCAGCTCTGGGCCGTCGCTCCATTTCTGCTGATGCAGAAGATCGGCCTGGGCGCGGCTTTCGCGGCCAGCGCGGCGCTGCTCTACGTGCCTTTCTCGGAACGATCCCTGATCCGCATGGCTTACGTAAGAACGCGAGAGCGGGAGTAAAGCCCGTTAACCTAGCAGTCTGCGGAAAAACTCGGTTTGAAGTAGTGGCCAACCCCTCTTGAGCTTCGGCTGGCCACTCCCAGGGGTCGAGTCGTAATCGAAAGGTGGAGAGCTAGGTTAACCGGGCCGCTCCTTTGAGATATGGAGAATCTCCGAACAGGTGACGAATCCTGCTCGAGCGTACAGGCGTTCTTCGGCCGGATGTGCGGCCATCAAGAAGGGTATCAGGATGCCTGACTCAATTGCTGCCCGGTTGAGTTGTGACGTGAGCGCACGGGCAATGCCCCTGCGGCGAAAACGAGGGCGCACGCCGATTGCCGCGATTTCGGTCACTCCTCCTAAAGGAGCGGAATACAATCCAGCGCCCGCAGGTTCGCCGGTGTGCAAATCGCGCGCCAACAAGACCATACCACCCGATTGAACAGTGCGCCTGAGTCGAGCGACATCGGCCTCGGTGGTGTTTGCCTCCCCATATGCCTCGTTTTGAGCATGCGCTGCCGCACGCAACGTTACATCGTCTTGGGCAGTCAGAATCTCAATCGCTTCCGGGCACCGGAACTGCTTTCCCGTTTCCATTTTGCAGATCATTACAGGCAGGCGGCCTTCAGCCGAAAAGCCAGACAGGACTAGGGCCTGCTCGACTTTTGGCGCAGCGCTGGGCAGATACTCAAGCCGCGCGACACGGGACCGCTGTTCGTACCAACCAACCAGCGCGGAGATCTCACTCGGTTCTGGCTTGGCTCCGTCATCAGGTACGGCGTAGTTGCGATAAATATTGGCGCTGGTCGGGTCGGACGATGCGAGGAAGGAACCAATCCGCGCCGTCTCTCGTCCTGCGCTCAGGCTAGCGCGTAAATACGACTGAATGCGCCTGTCGGTGGACAGGCGGACAGAATGCACTGAATTCATTGCGATATGCCTCACTAGGCGGCACATAGGCCGCTGGTATTGAGCCTCCAAGGAGACTCCTGGCCAGGAAGGGGCGACGGCTTTCCCCGTCGCCAAGAACGCGTGAGGGAGCGGGCAGACAACGCATAACGCGCTGATCATTGCGATTGGCGCGGATGAAACTCGTGGGCCTACGCCGTCATCACGCGTGAGCGATGAACGGGCTAGTAGGGGTCGTCAGAGGCGGCCTCCAGTGAGACCACGAATTTATCGGAGTCCTCAGCAATCGTCAACTCGGGTGTTACGTCGCTCACCTCGCACCAAGGCATGAAGCTTCGAGCAAGCTGAACCGGCACCAAGAAACTCTCTTGTTTCCACAACCCAACCTGTTAAGAAGAAGGCATGCGCGGAAAAGACGAGCAGCAATTGGACGTGTTCAGCTATGTCAGTCCCGAGCAGCGAGTGCCGCCGGATCATCCACTACGTTCGCTGCGTGCCATGACCGATGAGGCGCTACAGCGACTGAAACCTCGGTACAACAGCTTGTACGCGAGGACTGGGCGGCCGTCGATTGCCCCGGAGAAACTGTTGCGAGCGCTCCTGCTGCAAGCGCTGTACTCGGTGCGCAGCGAACACCTGTTGATGGAACAGATCGACTACAACCTTCTATTCCGCTGGTTCGTGGGCCTGACCATGGATGACTCCATCTGGGACGTGACCGTGTTTACCAAAAACCGCGAGCGCCTGCCCGATGGGGACATTGCCGAAGCATTCTTCCAGGCGGTGCTCAAGCAGGCACGAGAGCGGAGTCTGCTCTCGGACGAGCACTTTACGGTGGACGGAACACTGCTGGAGGCCTGGGCGAGTGTGAAGAGTTTTCAGCGAAAGGATGCCAAGCCCGCGGTTCCGCCGGACGATCCTGGCAATGCAACGGTGGATTTCCACGGGGAGAAGCGTTCCAACGATACGCACGAATCAAAGACGGACCCAGACGCGAAGTTGGCACGCAAAGGCAAGGGCAAAGAGGCCAAGCTCAGTTACGACGGGAATCTTCTGGTGGAGAACCGCAATGGTCTGATCATCAACACCGAGCTGTTCGAGGCCAACGGAACGGCCGAACGCGATGCCGCGCTGGTGATGCTGGAGCAGATTCCGGGCACGAAACAACTGACCGTGGGAGGCGACAAGGCATACGACACGGCGGACTTCGTGGCTGAGTGCCGCAATCTAAGGGTAACGCCGCACGTGGCCCAAAACCTGGCGCGGCCAGGTGGGAGCGCGATTGATGCTCGCACGACGCAGCACGCCGGATATGCCATCAGTCAGAGGAAGAGGAAGCGCATAGAAGAGTGCTTCGGCTGGCTGAAGACGATCGCATTGCTGCGAAAAGTCCGGCACCATGAAATCTTCAAAGTGGGATGGATCTTCACCTTCGCGGCAGCTGCCTATAACTTAGTCCGCATGCGGAATCTGGCGATTCAAGTGAAGCCAGGGTCGAAGTGTGTCCGGTCGACCGGAAGACTGGTCCTCCAGCCAGGAGCGCGGGCCGCAAAACTCTTCCTTGAGTCACAAGATCGCGAGACTGAGAGAGGTCTAAGTCGCATCATCCATTTTTCCGCAGCCTGCTAGGGATGGAATTCGATTTTCCATGGAACCAAAACCAAACCACCAAGCTGCCTCGTCACTGACTTCGGAAGGAACCTCCCCCATCGACGTTCCCCAGTACGGCTTCCTCAAGTTGCTGGTGCTCCACCTGGCGCCGGGAGTGCTGGCCACGCTCGCCTATCTTGCTTTGGTCCCGCTCGCCACGCGCCTGCATTTCCCCACAATGTCCGCTTTGCTGTTTTCTGCCGCTATCGCGCTCGTTCCGCTTGAACTGGGACACCTCTTGCTACAGGGGAAACGGCTGAACGGTCGCTGGTCGCTTGAGGGAATTGTGCTCTACCGGCGGAATTGGCCTGGCTGGCGTTATCTCCTGACGGCCCTCGGGCTATTCATCTTGTCTGTTGCAGGATATGCATTGTCTGAGCCGCTCGACCGCTCTTGGCAACACGTCGCGTTCTCCTGGTTGCCCGGCTGGTATGTTTTCTCAGACCTTCAGCAATATGCGCAGTTCAGCCGCACCGTGTTGGTCATAGCGTTTTCTGCTCGGCTGTTACTGGATGGATTTCTGTTCCCGATCGTCGAAGAGCTCTATTTTCGTGGCTATCTGCTGCCTCGCATGTCACGGTTTGGTTGGGCAGCACCCTTCCTCAATTGCGCTTTATTCGCCGTCTATCACTTCTGGCAACCGTACAATTTGCCCACAATATTTTCCGTCTCCTTGCCTATGGTGTTTGCAGTTTGGAAGACCAAGAACGTTCGGGTAGGTATCTATACGCACATTCTGCTGAACGTCGTCGGAGGCATAACAACCCTGATAGCAGTGCTTCACCGTTCATAAAGATTCGCTTCGTCCTCTTGCGTCCCGAGAATCCCGGGTTTTGGGAGAATCGTCGGGATTTGGGGAACCAAACTCACGAATCGCGCGTAATCACGTCTAAGGGGCTGGGCGGGGGTGTGCTTGCCCGGCGGAGGATTCTTATGAAACGCATGAGGATGGAACGCCAGATGTTCATGGGCCTGATTCTCACCGGATTCTTTTGCGCATGGGCGGCGCTGCCGGCGAGGGCGGAGGAGTGGTCGAAGACATACAGCCTGAGCGGCAAACCCGATCTGCGGGTCGAGACCTCCGACGCGAACATTCACGTCTCTACTTGGGACCAGAACACGATTGAGGCCAGGGTGATGACCACGGGTTACAAGATCGGCGACGGCGGGATCCAGATCGAAGAGCACCAAACCGGCGATGTAGTCGAGGTTGACGTGCGCTATCCGCATCCCCACGGCGTGACAATCAACTGGGGTAATCATGGCAGTCATCGCGTCGAGATTGACATCCACATGCCGCGCGAGGGCCGCGTGGACCTGCATACCGGCGATGGCAAGATTGACCTGGGAAACTTTAAGGGTGAGATGCAGTTGCGCAGCGGGGATGGCTCGCAGGAAATTGACGGCGTTGACGGTAAACTGCGGGCGACGACCGGGGATGGCCACATCCGCGCCAACGGGCGCTTTGACGAACTTGAACTTAAGACGGGCGATGGGCGCGTGGATGCGCGGGCGGCGGCCGGATCGGCACTGGCCACCAGTTGGAGGCTGGAAAGCGGCGATGGAACGGTGACGCTGGAGGTTCCGGAAAACCTGGCGGCGGATGTGGATTTGCACACCGGCGATGGGCACATCGATCTGGATATGCCGATAACGACCGCGGGCAAGATTCGTGAGAACGAGGTTCGCGGCAAGCTGAATGGCGGGGGAAATCTACTGGTGATTCACACCGGAGATGGTTCGATCCGGCTTCGGAAGAGCTAGCCCTGTGTCAAAACTCGGGGTGTCGGACAATGATGGTATAATGTCTGACATGGTTTCTCAACGCATCACAGTCCGCGTTCCCGCCACTCTCGGGACTCGCCTTCGTCACAGTTCGCGGCTGAATGGCCGAACACCTTCCGACCTTGTCCGGGTCGCGTTGGAGAATTACTTGGGCGAGAAGAACAGCGGCGATTCGGCTCACGAATTGGCAGAGGCGGCGGGATTGATCGGCTGCGTACGCCATGCCCCGAAAGATCTGAGCACGAACTCGCGGCATTTTGAAGGTTTCGGTAAGAGTAAATGAGACGGTTTCTCCCGGGCCGGATTCTAATTGATACCGGTCCCCTGGTTGCCATTCTTTCCCGTGACGACGCACACCACCAAGGTTGCGTGGATGCTCTTCGAGAAATGCCTGCTCCACTGTATTCGTGCTGGCCGGTTGTCACCGAGGCAGCTTGGCTCTTGCGCCGCTCCGCGCGCGCGATTCAACAACTCTTGCGTAGCATGGACACAGGTTTTCTGCAACTGCTGCCGCTGGATGCGACTGACGCCAAAGGCATCGGATCGCTGATGAGAAAATACGAAAATATCCGCCCGCCGCTTGCCGACGCGGCCTTAGTCTACCTCGCTGGTCGCGAGCGGATTGAGACAATCTTCACGTTAGATCGGCGCGACTTCTCGATTTACCGGACGAACCGCAGGCGCTCCCTTCGTATTCTTCCAGAGATGTAGTATTTTGGGCTGCCTCGGAACTTGATTTCACAGCACGATCGTTTGCCTCGCCAACGCTCTTGGTGAGTCCAACAGAAAAGGTCCTCTTATGGAAATTTCGCGTGTGTGTATCGCCGCGTTTGTGGTCGCATCTCTGCTTTCTTTAGCCAGCGGACAGCAGCCTGCGCCCGCGGCGCCCAAGCATGAACCCGCGCTGGATGTTAAGTCGATGGACCGGACTGTCGATCCGTGCGTGGACTTTTTCAAATATTCCTGCGGCGGCTGGATCAAGAATAATCCGATTCCTCCCGACCAATCTTCGTGGGATACATACTCGAAGATGCAGGACGAGAACCGCGAGCGGCTGCGCGGAATTCTGGAAGCAGCTGCGGCGCCTGGCGCCAAACGCGACGCAGCGACACAGAAGATTGGCGATTACTACTCTTCTTGCATGGACGAGAAAGCGATCGACGCGAAAGGCTCGGAGCCGCTGAAGCCAGAACTGGAACGCATTGCGCAGCTCGCTTCCAAAGCGGAGATCGCCGATGTGGCCGCATCCATGAGTCGTGACAACGTCTTGTTCGGTTTCGGATCAACGCAAGACTACAGAGATGCGAGCCAGGTGATTGCGGAAGCCGACCAGGGAGGACTGGGATTGCCTGACCGTGATTATTACGTGAAGGACGATCCAAAGTCGGTCGAACTGCGCAAGGCTTATGTGGCGCATGTACAAAAGATGTTCGAACAGCTGGGTGATCAGCCGGCTGTAGCGGCCACCGGAGCGCAGACGGTGATGCACATTGAAACCGCGCTGGCCCAAGGTTCGATGACCCGAGTCGAACGGCGCGATCCCAAGAATTTAGATCACAAGATGACCAGCAGCGAGTTGGAAAAAATCAGTCCCGATTTTCAGTGGCAGCTTTACTTCACCAAGGTAGGGCTGAATTCGCTGGGCTCGCTAAATGTGACCTCTCCCAACTTTTTCAAGACCATGAACCAGGAAATAGAAAAGGAGAGTTTAGAGGATTGGAGAGTCTATTTGCGGTGGCACCTGGTGCATGCATATGCGCCGTTTCTCGCAGCTCCGTTTTTAAACGAGAATTTCGCATTCTACGGAAAGACTTTGCGAGGCCAGCAGGAGCTGCAACCGCGGTGGAAACGCTGCACGGAAAACGTGGACGACGACCTCGGCGAAGCTCTGGGCCAGGTGTACGTGGAAAAATATTTCAGTCCCGAGGCTAAACAGCAGGCGCTGAAGATGGTGAAGGAAATCGATGCGGCGATGGCGCAGGATATCGATTCGTTGCCGTGGATGTCCGCAGCCACCCAGCAACAGGCTCTGGTGAAGCTTCGTGGAATGGCCAACAAGATCGGCTATCCCGATAAATGGCGCGACTACAGCAAGCTGGAGATTATACGCGGGGACGAGGTGGGCAATGTGAAGCGGGCGCGGAAATTTGAACTGAACCGGGAACTGGCCAAGATCGGCAAGCCGGTGGATCGCGGCGAGTGGGATATGACTCCACCAACGGTGAACGCGTATTACAACTCGCAGATGAACGACATAAATTTCCCGGCGGGAGTGCTGCAGCCGCCAGCCTTTGATCCTGACTCAGACGCAGCTCCAAATTATGGCGATACCGGCGGAACGATTGGCCACGAGCTAACCCACGGCTTCGACGATGAAGGCCGCCAGTTCGATGCCCAGGGAAATCTGCGCGACTGGTGGACGGCGGAAGATGGCAAAGAGTTTGTGAAGCGCGCCAGTTGCATTTCGGACCAGTATTCGACTTACACAATTATCGATGACATCAAGATTAACGGCAAGCTGACCTTGGGCGAGGATGTTGCCGACCTTGGCGGGTTGATCCTGGCTAACATGGCATGGAAAGAAGATACCAAGGGACAGAGCCTGCAACCGATCGACGGACTCACACCGGACCAGAGATTTTTTATAGGTTACGGTCAGAGTTGGTGCGGGGAGTCTCGCGACGAAACCAAGCGAATGAGGGCCACGGTCGATCCGCACTCTCCAGAGAAGTATCGTACGAATGGTGTGGTCTCGAATATGCCGGAGTTTCAGGAGGCGTTTCACTGCCAGGCGGGATCACCGATGGTGAATCAGAACCGCTGCCGCGTGTGGTAAAGGAACTTGCCTGCTCCACTAGTCGCGCGTCTTGGAAGATTCGAGAGGAACTACTCGAGTTCTTCTTTGGTGGGGTTATAGAAGAAGCGGAAGCGGAGAGCGAGATATTGTCCGCCAAACTCGGCGGGCAACGGTGGAAATGGGTCCGACCCCGTGATGCCAGCCCAAGCCGCGCGATCAAGCGGACTGTCTCCGGAAGTGGTCACCAGCTTCATGCCCGCGACTTGTCCATCTTTGGTGATCGCGAACTCGATGATTAAGTTTCCATGTTTCATCTGCGCGGATTCCGGAATTGCGTTGTACCAGTTCTCGCGAACATCGTGAAGAACACGCTGCAAATAAGGGCCGAAATCCACGCCCATGGTATCGCTGAGAACCTCAAGATTTCCCATCTGGCGGCCGTGTGCGCCCGTACCCAAGCCAAAATTGCCGCCGTCCCCCTGCTGGCCGGCACCGCGCCCGGCAGCCGCCGCGCGGGTCGCCTCTTCAATCGCAGAACCCGCGGACATGGAGCCAGCGTATTTCTTGAACTCATTGCTGATGTTCGGCGTAGCCGGCGTTTGCAGTTGCGCGATCTGGGGATTCGGCGCCTGCTGCGGAGCCGGTGGTTGGTTTTGCGAAAAGCCGGCAGAGGATTGTGGGGGCGGCGCCGCCTTGGGCGCACTCGAACCGGGCGCTCCGGGTGCGGGTGTCGCCAAAATCTTCCGCAGTTCCTTGATGTCCAGCTCGGGATGCCGCGTCATTGCCATGCGGTCTTTATCGGAAGCAATGTTCGTGTTCGGCCTGTGTTGAAGCTTTTGCAGGTCCGGGGGGAGTTCCAGGAAGGTGACATCCTTGTCGGTGGTCAGGTTTCTCGCCGCAACAGCCGAGTGCCAGGGTAGGTATTTGTCGAACTTTTGAATGTTTACGATAAGAATGATGAGAATCAAGTGGGTGATGATGGAAATCCAAGCAGCTTCGCGGCGCCGTGAGCGAGCCAGATCATCCTGCAATTGGATGAGCAGATGCGGCACGCGGGCATCGTCATCGAGATCGCGGTAAGCCGTTTCCCATCCCTGGGCATCGTAGAGCCCGAGTTGTTCCGGCTGAGGCTTCTCGGCAGGAGCCACGGGATCCTGGAATGGAATTTGCGTGATGGGCATGAACTAAGCTTGTCCGAACCAGGCTTGTCCGTTAGACACACATTCCCGTAGCTGCGTTGCATCCGGCCTTCTATCGGATGACCCAGCGAGCGGACGCGGCCAAGCTACGTTTATTTTCGCATTTTTCAAGGGATTCTGCTCTGACAAACGTCGGGGGACTTACGTGTGTAAACATTTGTAAAAAGTTCTCAGTTGCCAGTCGTCAGTTCTCAGCAAGACAGCGGAGAAAGAGGCGGGGGCCCAAGATCTTCGTCAGGGCTTTCCCTTGGCGAGGCTGGCGAGTCCGACCTTTTTCCCATGTTCGCGAATCGCGCCCACAATGTCGAGGGCAAGGGCTAGGGCGCGGCGACCGTCATCGAGCGATACGACCGGCGTTGAGCGCTGCAGCACCGCATGAAGAAACGACTTCAATTCCGCATGAAGCGGCTCCTCCGAGGTCACCGGCGGCTTGCCTACGCCAATCTGCGGATTGATCGTGGGAGTGCTGGAGGCTGATCCATCGTTTCCGACGGTGAAAACCAGAACTTCCTGGCGTCCATAGTCGACGGAGACATACTGGCGGGGCTGGAAGAAGCGCAACTTGCGCACGCGCTCGGTGGAGACGCGGCTGGCGGTAAAGTTGGCCACGCATCCGGATTCGAATTCCAGCCGCACATTGGCGATGTCAACTTTGCCGGAAAGGATGGGTAAGCCAACCGCGCGCACCTCTTTCACCGGAGAATTGGCAAACGAGAGCACGATGTCGAGGTCGTGGATCATCAGATCCAGGACAACGTCAACGTCGAGTGAGCGCGGAGTGAAGACGCTGAGGCGGTGCACCTCGAAGAACATGGGCTGGGTGAGCAGCGGGAGTGTAGCGCGAACCGCGGGATTAAAGCGCTCGAGGTGGCCGGCCTGTGCGATGCGTTTGTGAGTGTCTGCCAGTTGAACCAGCTCCTCCGCCTCGGCCAACGACGCGGCCAAAGGCTTTTCGATGAGGACGTCGACCCCGGCTTCCATCAGGGAGCGGGCAACTTCAAGGTGACGGACCGTTGGCGCTGCCACCGAGGCCGCGCGCACTTCGCTGTGCGTGGTGAGCATCTGCTCGACCGAACCGAAGGCACGGCACCCGAATTCGCGCGCCACCGCGTCGGCGCGGTCCAGGTTAGGATCGACCACGCCTAGCAGTCGAACGGGTACTCCCTGTTGCTCAAGCTCGTGATAAACCCGGGCGTGGTTGCGTCCAAAGACGCCCACTCCTACTACCGCAACGGAGATCGGATTGTCAGTTTGCAGGAAGGAACTCTCGGCTGGCCGGTTGCCACGTGGAACTAGGAATTGTAAACGGAAAGCGGTGATCTGATTGCACAATTGCTAAATTCTTCTCACTTCCCGCTTTGAGCTTTCTTCAAAATAGCAATCTGCCCAGCGTGGTAGAGCTCGTGTTGAGCCATTCCGTGCAGCATGAAGTAGAAATCGTATTTCTTGCCAGGAACGCGTTCACGAAGGCGGGACTCGGGCAGAGTGGCTACCGTCTTCATCAGCGCATCATGCGTGCGCCTGGCGTGAGTAACGGCCTTGCGCCACGCGGCTTCGGTGGGTTTCGGAACGATGGGAAAATTGGCGACACCTGTGGGCTGGCATTTCTCCCCCGCCAGCCGGCGGGAGGCCGCCCCATCCCAAACAGCAATGTGCAGCACCAACTCCCAGATACTGTGAACGTTGCGCAGAGGCTTAGCCGCGGCCGTGGTGGAATCCACATCCTGCAACAGCTCAAGTAATGCGGGACCGTGCCAAGCGTCACCTTCAAATGCGCGGCGAAGCTGATCAGCAATGAGGGCGGGTTCGGAGGTCGTAGAAGTCATATTTCTTAGCCTCTTGTCTGAAAACAAATTGGTCAGCAAGAACTGAGAGTCCTTTGAGCGGAGCTTCTAAAAGGTGGCGTCAGTCTGCCACAATTGCGATTGCCGCCGCATTGGCAGCGTCCACGATCTTGTCACCGTCCAGCAGCAGGCACTTACCGGCGTCGACTGCCAGACAGGTTGCGCCCGCGGCCTGCATCACTTCGATGGTCTTCAATCCAACCACGGGAACGTCGAACCGCATATCCTGATTGGGCTTGGCAATCTTCACCACAGTAAGAGCGCGGCTCAGGGTGGATGCGTCGCCATGCAGCGAGCCCATAACTTGCCCGGCGCGCTCGATGGTGGCGTCGGTGCCCTCCATGGCTTCGACAGTCACGCAAGCGGATTCGGCGATTACGACGGTTTGGCCAATGTCATGCTGCGCAAGCTGGCGGGCCACGGAGCGGCCATAATCCATGTTCTTGCGTTCCTGCTCAGTGGGTGCGCGGCGCGTGAGCACTCCTGGCTTAATCAGCAGCGGTTCCAGCAGCCAGGTGGAATTCTCCAGGGTGATGCCTTCATCCGCAAGCACCTTGGCAACGGCGCCGAGCAGACTGTCGGTGTTGCGCGTGGTGAGCGAGAGCAAAAGCTTAGCAAGACGCCAGTCCGGCCGGATGGCGGAGAAAATCTGTTTGTGCTTCACCTGCCCTGCCATAATGGCGCGGTGAACGCCTTCCCGCTGGAAAGCCTCGATCAGATTCGAGAGTTCACCCAGCGATAGCCAATGAATGGAAGCCGCACCCCGAGTCTCAATTTCGGGAGAAGTTTCTTCCTTGATGGCGATGACAACAACTTCGTAGCCTGCGGCGCGCGCGGCGTCGAGGACGAGAAGCGGAAACCTGCCGTTGCCGGCGATGAGGCCGATGACCACTTACTTAATCACTCCCCGTTCCGATGATTCGATGAACCGAATCAGCAGGTCCACATCTTGGCCGCGATCGGACTCCGCCTTCAGCTTGTCCAACGCCTGCGACGTATTCATCTTCGACGCCAGCAGAGTCTTGTAGGCATGGTGAATTTTACGGATGCGCTCCGACGAAAAGCCGCGGCGCTCGAGGCCAACTTTGTTCATGCCATACGCGTGCGTGTTGCGCGCAGCCGAGGTCATGGAAAATGGCAAAACATCCCGTGTGATGGTGGTTCCGCCGCCGACGTAGGAGTGAGCGCCGATGCGGACAAACTGATGCACCGGGCAAAGTGCGCCGACCACGGCCCATTCTTCGACGGTTACGTGTCCGCCTAGCGTCGCGCCATTCACGAGCATGCAGTGGTCTCCGATCACGCTGTCGTGTCCGATGTGGGCGTAGGCCATGATGAGAGTATGGCTCCCCACTTTGGTGAGCCCGCCGCCTTTGACAGTGCCGCGGCTGATGGTTACACACTCGCGAATTTCGTTGTGGTCGCCGATCTCCAGCCGCGTCGGCTCGCCTCGGTAGGAAACATCCTGGGGCGCCATTCCGATGGCGCTGAAGGGAAAGAAGGCATTATCGGCACCGATTTTCGTGGGCCCTTCGATAGCGACGTGCGACACCAGACGGCAGCCCTCTCCCAGTTCGACATCGGGCCCGATCACGCAATAGGGGCCGACCTTGCACGATGCTGGGACCTGGGCTCGCGGATCAATGATTGCAGTGGGATGGATCGCGGTGGGATGGACGTTCATGATTGAATCATTGAATGATCTGGAGCTATCCGTTGTGCCGGCTTCCGGACCTCGATCATTCGGCAGCCGCGCCGTTAGATCCGTCGCCGCGCCCGCGTGAACTGTCGATGAGCTGACATGAAACCGTTGCTTCCGCTACGCGCTTGCCTGCGACGAACGCGACACCGTGCATTTTCGCGGCGATCATTCGCGGGATGGCACGCCAGCCCTTCACTTCCACTTCGATCCGAAGTTGGTCTCCGGGGCTTACGGGACGACGAAACTTTGCACGCTCGATGCCGGTGAAGACCATCACTTTATGGTCGCGATCTTCAACCTCGGTAAGCAGTAATGCACCGCCCGCCTGCGCAATGGCTTCTACGATTAGCACGCCCGGCATGATGGGCAATCCGGGAAAATGACCGTTGAAAAACGGTTCGTTGATGGTGACATTCTTGATCGCAACGATGCTTTCTTTGCGTTTCAATTCCAGAACACGGTCGATCAGCAGTAAGGGATAGCGGTGCGGCAGAATTTTCAGAATCTCGTGAATGTCGAGCGCGACTTTGGATACGGTCGGCGACGCATCGTTCACCGGCGGAGTGGCTTCAATCATGGATTCGTCTCAAACAGCCTGAAGATTATACTGTACCGCGTTGTGTTCACGGCGGAGCGGTAAACTCCAGTCAGCGAAAGGAAAATGTGCCCGGTAAGAAAACAACCGCACCAACAGCCGTGCCTCGCGATACTGGGGGCGACCGGCTGCGCTATTTCGAGGAGCGCCGGGACCTAATGGTCGAGACAGTCCGTGAGCTCGTGGAAATTGAATCCCCTAGCGACAATAAACAAGCGGTGGACCACATAGCCAGGTTTCTCGCGGCCGAGTTTGAAGCGCTGGGAGGACAGACCAAACTTCATCGCAGCACCAACTTCGGCGACAGTTTGCAGATCGACATCGGCGGAGCTAGCTCTGGGCCACAGAATCGTAAGCCGGTTTTGCTGCTGGGGCACTACGACACGGTTTATCCGCTGGGAACATTGGCCGGCATGCCGTGCAAGATGGAGCACGGGCATTTACGCGGGCCGGGTGTTCTCGATATGAAGTCAGGCATTGCGCTCATGCTCTACGCTATTGAAGCGCTGCAGGCATGGCACGGTGGATTGCCGCGTCCGGTCACGGTTTTTCTGGTTTCCGATGAAGAGGTGGGCAGCCGCTCATCGCGAAAAATCACGGAGGCGCTAGCGAAAGAATCTGCTGGAGTGCTGGTGCTGGAGCCTGCCGCCGGACTCCGAGGCGCCGTGAAAACTGCGCGCAAGGGCGTCGGCGAATACACGTTGCGTGTCGAAGGCGTGGCGGCGCATGCGGGACTCGATCCAGGGAAGGGACACAGCGCCATTCTTGAGCTGGCGCGGCAAATCGCGGTCATGACAAAGTTCAATGATCTGCGACAAGGATTGTCGGTAAACGCGGGCGTGATTGCAGGCGGAACGCGCACGAATGTGATTGCGGCCGAGGCATCTGCTGGAATTGATGTGCGCATCAAGAGCGCAAAGCAAGCTGCAGGAATCGACCGCAAGCTGCGCTCCCTCAAGCCGTTTGATAAGCACTGCAAACTTGAGATAACGGGTGCCATTAACCGCCTTCCGATGGAGCGAACAGCGGGAGTCGCCGCGCTGTACAAAGAGGCTCAGAGGATTGCCGACGAGGTGGGATGGAAGCTTGAGGAGGCTGCGGTGGGCGGCGGTTCGGACGGAAACTTTACTGCGGGCATGGGGATTCCAACGCTTGACGGCATGGGCGGTGTGGGCGAGGGGGCGCACGCGGTGCATGAGTTCATCGTTATTTCAGAATTGCCACGAAGGGCGCTGCTATTGGCGGGAATGATCGAGATTGTTTGAGCGGTCGTTCTTTGACTCCCCACGTAGGGTGGCCTAGACTTTTCGCAGGGAGTTCGCGACAGCCTACCGGCATCGCTCGGCGTGTCCGAAAAACTCCTGTGGAGGAGTTATGGGTGAAGGTTTGTTTCAGCCTTTGCATTTGTTGTTGATCATCGCCATCGTGCTGCTGATCTTCGGCACAAGCAAATTTTCCGCGCTAGGCAAGGGCTTGGGCGAAGGCATCCGCAACTTCAAGGCCGCGATGAAAGAACCCGAAGAAGACAAGAAAGAAAAGAAGGAAGAAGAGAAGAAGTCTTAATCCGTTTTGCAGCTCGCTTCGTTTTTTCTTCCAGCGTTCGTCCTTGTGATCGACTTACCTAAGACGAGCCCTCCCACTCAGACAGCCCTCGCTTTTCGCAGCATGGCATAAACAAGCGCCACGGGCAGGCCTACCACGTTGCAGTAGTCGCCTTCGATGCGCGGGATCCACCGCGAGGCGATGCCTTGGATCGCATATGCCCCAGCCTTGTCCATGGGTTCGCCGGTTGCGACGTATTCGCTGATCTCGTTGTCGGAAAGCTGGCGCATGGTCACCAGAGTGGTCTCGGAAGCGGTGCTCAGTTCCTGGTTCTCAGTTCTCAGTTGTTCGGCATCACTGGCCACTGACCGCTGACCGATGGAAGCCGGACTCACAAGGCACACTCCCGTGATTACTGCGTGCGTGCGTCCTGACAACAATCGCAACATACGGGCGGCATCGTCCTTGTCGCGCGGCTTGCCAAGGATCGCATCGTCCACTACGACGATCGTGTCTGCTGCTAGGACATAATTCTGCGGTCGATCTTGAAATACGGCCACGGCTTTTTCCCGAGCCAGCCGCACGGCACAATCTCGCGGCGATTCCCCAGCGAACGGGGCCTCGTTGATGTCAGCCGGGTATACGGCGAACGGAATCCCGGCATTGCGCAGTAACTCCTGGCGGCGAGGCGAGGCGGAAGCGAGGATGATCATGCAATGTGATTCCATGGAGGCAAAATCACCGGCTTCCGACGACGCCACGCACGGATTCAATCAGCTTGGCAGAGTCGTAGCCGACACCGTCCTTGAAAACAGTTTCCACGTTCTCGATGTCTGCGATCTGCTTCGACGGATCGCCCTTAATCACGACGATGTCCGCTTGCTTGCCGGGAGCGATGGTGCCGATGCGATCCAGTTCTCCCAGGAATTGGGCGCCGTTTGCGGTCGCGATACGGATCGCCTCCACTGGCGTGAAGCCTGCTTCCACTAACAACTCGACTTCGCGCTGATCTCCGAAGCCGGCGATCACTCCGCCCATTCCGGTGGGATCGAGTCCTGCCAGCAGCACCCCTCCAGCTTGCGCGAAAGCATGCTCGAATTCCATTTCCTTCTTGAACGCGGCTGGCCAGGGAGAGACGTCGCTTCCGTATTCTTTCTGCAGGGCGTGGGAATCGCCGGAGCGGACTCGATTCCACAGCAGCGCGTTGCGCGCATCGGGAGAAAGAGCATCGAGTACACGTTTCTCGATTGTCGGCCGTCCGGTGAAACTCCCCATCTCAAACACGGGAAGCGTCGAGGTGACCGCGACGTGGTGTTGTACCAGGTCCAGGATCATGTCGTGCAGCGGACCCGTCTTGACGTCGAGCTTAGCCATGAGATCGGGATTCTCAGACGGGTCCGGACATTCTCCCGGCCTTTTCGCGGGGAGGAATTCCGTATCAACGAATAGGCCGTGTTCGAGGTTGTCGATGCCGATTGAGGCCGCTTCTCGAAAGCCGATGGAACAAAGGTGTCCGGTAACTTTCGCGCCTCGTTTATGGGCTGCGGCCACAGCGGCGGAAAGTTCTGCCGGAGTAATGAACATATACGCCTTGAAATTATCGACTCCCTGATCGAGCCAAAAGTTGACGGTCTTCGTCGCATCGTCGGGTCCGGTGAGTTGATGCATCTGCAAGGCCCAACTGCCAGCTCCTTCAAGATAAGGTCCGGTGACGTGTATCTTCGGCCCCGGCGTTTTTCCCGTATCTATCTCCTTCTTAAGCTCAAGATCGGTGTAGGGTTCGAGCGCGCCCGTGGTGCGGATGGTGGTCACTCCGCCGGCCAGGTAAAGACGCGGAAAGCTGAATGCCATCTCGCCGAACATGCCGTTGCCCATGGGATAGAACATGTGGTCGTGCATGCCGACCAGGCCGGGAATGACGCTGTAACCGTGCAAGTCGAGGACCTGGGCATCTTTGGGGATGATCACTGACGCGGCGTCGGAAACCGACTCGATTTTTCCATGGCCGAGAATGATAGTTTGATCTTCGCGGGCGGGCGTGCCGGTGCCGTCAATCACGCGCACGTGAGTAAGGGCCACCGCGGGCGCGTCCACTTTCACAAAGCCGCGTACTTGCGGTGAGAGAGTTTGGGCCGAGCTGACACCAGCTGCAATCAGACAACAAGCAAACAAGAAGGCCGGCTTCCGCATATATGCCACCTCGGTGGAGAGAAATCTGGTCGGAGGATTGTAACGGATCGACTGGTTATCAGCGAGCCGCTAACCTGGCTTCTAGCCGCTGATCAGCTCGAGGCGATTCCCAAATGGATCGTACACATGGCAGCGTGTCACTCCAGGAATATCGTGCGGCTCGGTCACTTCCATTCCCGCGTCTCGCAATCGTCGCAGGAGAGCCGCATAATCACGGCAGCGGAAAGCCGGGTGCGCCTTCTTCGCCGGACGAAACTCATTCTCCACTCCAAGATGGAGTTGCACGCCGCCGCTCTCGGACTAGCACCCACCGCGTTTGGCAATCTCCCGCGGCTTGGGCAGTTCCGCCATTCCCAGAAGGTCGGCATAGAAGGCGCGGGCCTTTTGTTCTTCGTCTGGAGGCATCCCGAGTTGAACGTGGTCGATTGCAGTGAACGTAGCTTCCATCATGGCGATATGCTAACTGAGAAGCGGCTGCAACTGGGAACTGCTCTCCCCCTGCTAAAATCAAAGATTAGCCCACAGCCTATGGATGCCGCTTTCCTCCGCAACTTTGCGATCATCGCGCATATTGACCACGGTAAATCCACGCTGGCGGATCGCCTGCTGGAGTTGACCGGATCGCTCACTGCGCGCGAGATGCAAGCGCAGGTGCTCGATTCCATGGATCTGGAGCGCGAGCGCGGCATTACGATCAAAGCCCACGCAGTCCGCATGATGTACACGGCGCATGACGGCCAGACGTACCAGCTCAACCTGATCGACACGCCCGGCCACGTGGATTTTTCCTACGAAGTGTCACGGTCGCTGGCGTCGTGCGAAGGCGCGCTGCTGGTGGTAGACGCTTCGCAAGGAGTCGAAGCACAAACCCTTGCCAACTCCTACCTTGCGATCAATCACGGCCTTGAAATTATTCCCGTGATTAACAAGATCGATCTGCCGAGCGCCGACATTCCACGCACGAAGGAAATGATCGAAAGCGCCGTCGGGCTCGATGCATCCGACGCCGTACTGATCAGCGCGAAGACTGGCCAGGGCGTACCCGACGTGCTGGAAGCAATTGTGAAGCGCATTCCGCCGCCAAAAGGAAACCCCGACAGCCGGCTGCAGGCGCTTATTTTCGACTCGTGGTTTGACTCCTATCGCGGTGTGGTGATACTCACTCGCGTTTTCCAGGGAACGTTGCGCAAGGGTCAAAGAATTCGCTTGTGGTCGAATGGGACAACGTTCGACGCAGAAACTCTCGGAGTGCTCACGCCCAAGCCGGTGGAGATCGATGAACTGAAAGCGGGGGAAGTCGGATTCCTGATCGCGAATATTAAGAACGTCGCCGACACGAAGATCGGCGACACCATTACCGATGACGCCAACCCCGCGTTCGAAGCTCTCCCTGGCTTTGAAGAGATCAAGCCCATGGTGTTCGCCGGTCTTTACACCGTGGACGCGCACGAGCACACCCGCCTGCGCGAAGCGCTGGAGAAACTGCGGCTGAATGATTCGTCGTTTTTCTTTGAGCCGGAAAGTTCTGTCGCACTGGGATTCGGCTTCCGTTGCGGGTTCCTCGGCCTGCTGCACATGGAGATCATCCAGGAGCGCCTGGAGCGCGAGTTTGCTCTCGAACTCATCACCACCGCGCCGGGCGTGCGCTACAAAATCACCAAGACCGACGGCGAATTGGTAGAAGTGGATAATCCTTCGCGCTGGCCCGATCCCAGTGAGATCGCCAAGATACAGGAGCCGGTGATTCTGGCGACGATCCTGACCAACGAAGAGTACGTTGGCGGGATCCTGAAACTGGTCGAGGACAAGCGCGGCAAACAGAAGACGTTCGAGTACGTCAGCTCGTCGCGCGTGATGTTGCACTATGAGTTACCGCTGAATGAAATCGTGCTCGATTTTTATGATCGCCTGAAGTCCGTCTCTCGTGGCTACGCTTCGCTCGACTATCACCTGGCGGATTATTGGGAGTCGCCGATGGTAAAGCTCGATATCCTGGTGGCGGGCGAGCCGGTGGATGCGCTCTCCATTATCGTGCACCGCGATTTTGCTTACGAGCGCGGTAAGGCACTGGTCTCGAAAATGAGACAACTCATCCCCCGGCAGATGTTCGAAGTGGCGATCCAGGCTTCTATCGGCGCGAAAATCATTGCCCGGGAAACCGTTTCCGCCATTCGCAAGAACGTGATCGCGAAGTGCTACGGCGGCGACATTTCGCGTAAACGGAAGCTCCTAGAGAAACAGAAGGAAGGCAAAAAACGAATGAAGCGTATCGGCCGCGTCGATATACCCCAAGAAGCTTTTCTGGCGGTACTCAAGGTGGGCGAGGACAGTAATTGACCAAGTTTTTGCGCCGACGCCGGTAATTCGAAGAGGCACTTTGCGCGGTGGGCGTTAAGCCGAAACTGAGAGGCCAGGAAGGCCGAAATGTGCAAATCTCCGAAACGGGAATCCGCCTGCTCTTTACGGCGGCTGCTTGTGTTAATCCCAAGTGAATTGCCTAACTGGTTACCATTCAGAGCCTTACAAGTAGAAAAACCCTGGCAAGTGATGTGGCTCACTCCCCTTTGCCCTTAGGAAAATTTACTGCCGCCAGCAATTCCACAAGCTTTTCCACAGCGTCCGCGACGGCTGCAACTCAAAGCGCATAAGGTACTTACGGGATGAAACTACAGGCATCCCTGTATCCCGGAAGTTAGTCTTCGGGCGGCAACCCACCTTCTACCATTGTCTCGAATCTGGTGCAGTTTTTCAGGAACGCCAGATTGACTCGGCCGATGGGCCCGTTGCGTTGTTTGGAAATAATGATCTCAGCTTTGCCTTGCAGGTCGGGATCATCTTGCTTGTAAACTTCTTCGCGGAAGATGAACATCACCAGATCGGCATCCTGCTCGATGGAGCCCGACTCGCGCAGATCGGCAAGTTGGGGACGGTGATCTCCGCCGCGGCTTTCCGGCGCGCGGCTCAACTGCGAGAGCGCGATCACGGGCACGCTGAGTTCTTTGGCGAGTGCTTTCAGTCCGCGCGAAATTGCCGACACTTCCTGCGTGCGGTTCTCGTAACGTTTGCTGCCGCCGGACATCAGCTGAAGATAGTCCACGATAATCAGGTCAAGCTTGCCCTGCGATTGTTTCAAGCGCCGCGCTTTGGCGCGCATCTCGCTCAGCGCAATTCCCGGCGTGTCGTCGATGAAAATGGGTGCATGCGCCAACTGCTCCATCGCGCGCACCACTTTGCGCGTGTCGTCCTGCCACAGCGAGCCGGTTCGCATTTTGTGGGCATCCACCTTCGCCTGCGAGCAGAGTAGGCGCAACAACAACGCCTCGCGCGACATTTCGAGCGAGAACACTCCCACTACTTGTTTGTCTTCGACCGCGGCATTTTCGGCAATGTTCATGGCAAATGCGGTCTTGCCCATCGAAGGCCGCGCCGCGATGATGACCAAGTCGGAACGTTGCAGTCCGCTGGTCATTTCGTCGAGATCGGTATAGTGCGTGGCTAGGCCAGTAATGCGCTGGCCGCGTTGCAGCAGCGCATCGACCGAGCCGAAGGACTCGCGGACGATCTCCTGCACTCCCATGAAGCCGCGGCCGATACGCTTCTCCGAGAGTTGAAAGATCGCAGCCTCGGCGTCGCCGAGGACTTCCTCGGCGGCATCCGACTGATCGGACGCTCGCGCAATCGCGGTGTTAGCCGCATGGATCAGTCCTCGCAGCAGCGCCTTGTCGCGGACGATCTTGACGTAGTGCTCGATGCTGGGCCGGTCGGGAACGCCATCCAGCAGGCTGGACACGTAACCCACGTCGCCGATCGCCTGCAGATCCTTGTGGCGATCAAGTTCATCGATCAGCGTGATCATGTCGATCGGACGCGAGGATTCCGCCAGGTCGACCATGCGCCCGTAGATGCGCCGGTGCGAGTCGAGCGAAAAATCTTCGATCCGCAAATGTTCGGCGGCCTGATTGTAGGCAAAGTTGTCGAGCAGGATCGCGCCCAGAATCGAGCGCTCGGCTTCTACGTTCGCGGGAAGAGTGCTGATGTGGTAGTCAGTGGTCGCCATGTTTGCGTACAAACTTTGCCGCACTTCTTCGCCTAGCATAAGCGAATATAAAGCGAAGCGCAAAATGAATTGTGCAGAAGCTGTGAACCCAGGCGATATCCTGTGGAAGCTCCGCGAAAACGAGATAGTTATTGTGCAGACAGCGCCGAAGCCCTTACGGACGATCGAAGCGGGCGAAAAACAAATGCGGCCCGGGCCAGCCACCCGAGCCGCATCGTTCGTAGACCTTCAAGGCTGCCTTCCCGCCGCCTAGGGCAGCAGGACGACCGTACCGGTCCGACAGCACTCACATGATTAATGAGCGCCACATTTACCGTTACTGTTGCAGAAACGGCGATTCGGAGAATCCCCACTCTGCAACCCCTGCGGTAGCTAGCAGCCCAACCCAGCTCAAAGAGTGGGCAGTGGAGGAGGCCGCAATGCCCGGGCAACCAGCACGCACTCACGCGCGTTTCCGATTTCCCCCGGCAATTCACCCTCGAGAATTACCGGTCTGCCGCCAGTTCGCCGCAATCATCGTTCGGCGAGCCTTAGGAGGTCCCACGTTTTCGGTGAACCCACTCTGCGGCAGATCGTCGGGAGCCGCAACAGAAAAGCATTTGGCGCTTGTGCAGAAGCTGTGGACGATGAGACTTCCCTGTGGAGGGCTGAGGAAAATCGGAAGAAATCGCCGGTCATCCGGAAACTTCCACCATCCTCATTCGCCCAGTCTGACGAAAATTCCTCGGCGCACGCTTGGATGCTGTCGATGTGGCCTCCGACAGGATCGGAATCGAGCAGGTTCCATGCCTGGCGATGCTTCTCATAATTCGCCCGGCTGGTCTCGGTATGGAGCGAGATATTCTCCATGCCTTGAACCTCTTCTTCCGGAATGATGTACCAGGCATCTTCAAACACAATGTAGGCCGCCAGAAAGTCGAATGATCCGTATTGGAAGCCGATATGCGAGACGCGAGAAGGCGCGAGGCGGAAGTCTGGAACGTTGCATTTGGCGCAGGCGCTATCCAATCGCGGACGACGGGGACGCAAGAGGGATTTCCCCGATGCCGAACGCCTGGTGAAGCCGCACTTGGAAGATGATCCGGCAACTCCGAAGCCTCGGCTATCGAATCGAACAACCGAATCCCCAACAAAGCCAAGCACAGGCGCAGTGATTTTCGACCCTGGAGTTCCTCCAGCACCCTAAGGGAGCCATCACGCGCTTTATCGAAAAAAGGCACAGCCGAAGCCGTGCCTTCCCAAAATCCGTGTTGATCCGTGCAAATCCGTGGCTAAATATTAGTCCCGAACCCCATCCATAAACGCCCGCAACTTGAGGCGTTTTGCGGGCGTGTGGATCTCTAATCCCTTACGCCGTCCATAAAGGCCCTAAGCTTGCGCGAGCGCGAGGGATGGCGCAGCTTGCGCAGCGCCTTGGCTTCGATCTGCCGGATGCGTTCGCGGGTTACTGCGAACGACTGCCCAACCTCTTCCAAAGTGTGCTCGCTGCCGTCTTCGAGACCGAAGCGCATCTTGATGACTTTTTCTTCGCGCGGGGTCAGCGTGCGCAGGACCTGTCCGGTCTGGTCCTTGAGGTTCACGTTGATCACCGCTTCGGCCGGCGAAACGACGGCGCGGTCCTCGATGAAGTCGCCCAGATGCGAATCTTCCTCTTCGCCGATCGGCGTTTCGAGAGAGATCGGCTCCTGCGCGATCTTCAGTACCTTGCGCACTTTCGCTACAGGAATGTCCATGCGCTTGGCAATCTCTTCCGACGTAGGTTCGCGTCCCAGTTCCTGCACCAACTGCCGCGAAGTGCGGATGAGCTTGTTGATCGTTTCGATCATGTGCACCGGGATGCGAATCGTACGCGCCTGATCGGCAATGGCACGGGTAATCGCCTGCCGAATCCACCACGTGGCATAAGTCGAAAACTTATAGCCGCGGCGGTATTCGAACTTGTCTACGGCTTTCATCAGGCCGATGTTGCCTTCCTGAATCAAGTCGAGAAATTGCAAGCCGCGATTGGTGTACTTTTTCGCGATCGAAACCACCAGGCGGAGGTTGGCCTCGATCAGTTCGCGCTTGGCCTGCTCCGCGTCCATGTCGCCCTGGATAATCTCGCGCTGCGTGCGCTTGATCTCCTGGAACAACAAGCCGGCTTCGACTTCGAGTTTTTCAATCTCGCTTCTTACGGCGCGCGCCTGCCGCCGGTATTCTTTCTTCTGGTCTTCGCTGCGCGTGGCGTCGGCCTTGCGCTCCAGATTTCCAGCCTGCCGGTCGAGCGAACGCATGCTGTCGACGGTTTTGTTGACCCGGTCGATCAGCCGCTTGCGTTCGGCATTGGTGAAGCCCAGCTTGCGCACCGCTAGAGAAACCCTCACGATGGCGCGGGCCAGGTTACGGCGAGCGCGGCGATGATCTTTCGGCCGCTTTTTCAGCGACACCGCCGCGTATTTCTCCTGCAGCAGACCGGCCTTCTTGTACAGCTTGGCCATGTTGTCGATCTTCCCGGTAAATTCGTTCAACCGGTTCTGCAGAATTTCGTCGGTGATCTCCTCCTCATCGAAGGTCACGACTTCTTTAATGGAGCGCACACCTTTCTTGAGGTCTTCGCCCATGGCCAGCAGTTCGTGAATCACAATGGGCGACCGTGACAGCGCCTTGAGCACGCGCAACTGACCGCGCTCAATGCGCTTGGCAATTTCCACTTCGCCTTCGCGTGTGAGCAAAGGCACCGTCCCCATCTCGCGTAAGTACATGCGGACGGGATCGTTGGTTTTTTCCAGCGCGCCGGGAGTGAGGTCGAGCTCGACGTCCTCGCCCTCTTCGATGTCTTCAAATTTCTTATCGAGCGCGGCGGAAGGCAGTTTCGGCCCTTCCAGCACGTCGATGCCTTGGGTGCCAATCGTAGTCAACAGATCGTCTAGGTCTTCGGGACTGTGCACATCGTGCGGGATCAGGTCATTGACCTGGTCATAAGTGAGATATCCCTTCTCTTTCCCGGCATCGACCAGCTTTTTTATGTCGTCGTACTTGTCTTCAAGAGCCAAGAGGTGTGTCCTCAAATTCTTCAATTCGCTCGCGGGGAGCGTGTGGTAACGTTATTGCAGGTGGGATTCTGGGTAGCGCGGAGTTGTGCACCTAGCACAAACTTACAGAGTTTAGCACATAAGTGCTGCCCGGTCTATCATTTGCCCTGCCGAGGTTCCACTCGCCCGCCGCTATCTCTAACTTCCCTAAATACTTAGATGGTCTTTGCGGCGTTTTTGTTTCACCAATTCCCACTAACCGCTCAAGCCGCATCATCGCCTTCCGCCGCCAACCCTGGATCCATCAAGGCCCGCTTAATGCGTTCGAGCTCCCGAAGCAGTTTGTTTCGCTGGACTGAGTCCTGCCCTTTCTCCGACTGCAATTCTCGTAGGACTCGCGCCATATCTCTTTTGAAATGAATTTTTCGCAGAGCCCGAACCGCACGCTCCAGCAGTTCGGGTGTGAGTTCCTCCTCTTCCTTCAACAGAATCGAAGCCAGCAAACGCCGATCAGACTCAATCTGTGGCACGTCCATTACATCGGCAACTCCGGCGGTGGCATTCAGTAGCGCCTCGACCAGCGACTCTGTCGCCATCCCACGATGCAGACCTTCGCGCTGGAAGGCGTATTGCGCCTGCCGCGCCGGATCGAACTCTTCCTCGGCGCCGTCGCGGGCGGAGAAATGCTCGGCTCCCGGCTGCATCTGCCGCGCCGAAGCCAGCGCCCGAATGAGAATGCGCTCCGCGTCGGTGGCTTGCACCTCCACTGGAGCTTTCACCGCGGCGGCCGAGCGCTCCGCAGCCACATGCCGCAACTCCTGACGCAACACCGCAGAATCAATTCCCAGCTTCTGCGCGATCTCCTGCCCCAACTCGTCGCGCACGATCCGGCTGGGCACGCGTTGGATATGCGGCAGCAGGTAATTCACCGCCTTCACTTTGCCTTCCGCGCTGCGCACTGGAAAATGAGCTCGCGCCCGGTCGATCAGATAGTCGAAGTATTTCTGCGAGCCTCGGAGGGCCTCGCCGTAAGCATCCTTGCCCTTACGGCGGATGTAGAGATCGGGATCGAAGCCTTGTTCCAGGGTAAGAACCCGGATGTTGAATTCTTCCTCCACGAGAAGGCTCAGCGTACGCTCGGTCGCCTTCGCTCCAGCCGTGTCCGGATCAAAATTAACGATCACGTTCTTGGTGAAGCGCCCTAGCAGCTTGGCCTGAAGTGCCGTAAACGCCGTGCCCGAGCTGGCAATCACATTGTGAAATCCCGCCGCGTAGACGGAAATGCAATCCATCTGGCCTTCGACCAGAATGGCGTAATCCAGCTTGCGGATCGCTTCTTTCGCGTGGTCCAGGTTGAACAAAACCCGACCCTTGGAATAGATGCCTGTCTCCGGCGAATTCAGATACTTCGGACCAGCCTTCTCATCGGTAGCCAGCGTTCGCCCAGTGAATGCGATAATCTTCCCAACTTCGTTGGCGATGGGAAACATCACCCGATTGCGAAACTTGGAGTACATCGCCCCTTCCGATTTTCGGTTTCCGGCTTCCGATTGCTGACTGCTGACTGCTGATTGCTGACGGCTGTCTTCCTGCTTCCACGAGAACAGTCCACTTTCCCGCAGCACCTCTTCACTGAAGTCCCCCGCCAGGCGGTCGCGTAACAGGAAGCCGGAGTCCGGTGCATATCCAATGCGAAAACGCACAATCGTATCTTCATTCAACCCGCGCCCGGTCAGATACTCTCGGGCTCGCGCTCCTTCGGGACGCTTCAAGCACTCCTGAAAAAATGCGGCTGCCCGCTCCTGGACATCGAGCAACTGTGCGCGCAGCTTGGCTTCCTTGGCCTCACCCGGACTCGAGTAGGTAGCCTTGGGCAGCGGAATCCCCAGCTTCTGCGCCACTAGCCGGACACTTTCAGGAAAGGTGATGTTCTCGACCTTCTGCACGAAGCTGAACACGTCTCCCGACACGCCGCAGCCAAAGCAGTGATAAAACTGCCGCGTGGCGTGCACCGAAAACGACGGCGTCTTTTCCCCATGAAAGGGACAAAGCCCCGAGTAGTTCTGCGCCCCGGCCTTCTTCAGCTTGATGTAGTCGCCAATGATGCGGACAATATCCGCCTGCTGCTTCACCGTGTACGCGAAATCGCCGGGGTTGGCCATGGATGGAAAACACAGTTATCCGTTGGAATTGTGAGCCAGAAAACCGATGTTAGGAATATAGCAGCCGCATTCGCCTGCGGAAAACCTGTGGAAGAAGTGACTATTCCGTTGATGACGGAGGAAAACCGGGAAATGAGCGGGACCCGTTCACAACTTTAACTCCACCACTGTAGCCCCGCCGCCGCCCTCGTTCTGCGGAGGCTCGGCTACCGACTCCACATGCGGATGCTGCTGCAGCGCCTGCCGCAGAGCTTTGCGCAAGATGCCCATGCCGCTGCCGTGAACGACGCGTACTCGCGGCAGGCCGGCGAGAAATGCCCGGTCGACAAACTTCTGCACTTCTCGCGTGGCGTCGTCCACGTTGTAGCCGATCACGTTGATCTCCGAGGGCGCATTCTGATCTTCGTTTTCGAGCGACACTGAAATTCCACGCGCCCGCGCCGCCTTCACCGGAGAATCGGTCACCCGAGCATTACCCAGCACTTCAGCGATGTCGTCGCGCGCGATCTTCATCTTCATCGCGCCGACTTCCACTTCGAAATGGTTATCATCCAGCTTGCGCGAAATTCTAGCCGCGCGGCCGGTGGATTTCAGCTTGACGCTGTCGCCCTGCGAAACGTACTTCACCACCTGCGGCTCGGCGTGAGGATCGCCCTGATCGGCGCCGCTGGCGTGCGCCACCACGGTGGAATCGAACTGCTCGCGAAATTCCCGCCGCAATTTAGCGACTCGGCGCTCGGCATCTTTCGAGACCTTCTGTGCCGCCGCCTTGTCCTGGATGGCATTCACCGCTTCGCGCGCATGGTATTCGAAGTCGCGAAGCACGCTCTCGAGCTTCTTCTCCATCTCGCGGATCTTGCTCTGTTGTTCTTTCTTGCCTTCCGCCGCTAAGAATGTTTTCTCCCGCTCCAATTCCTGTTCGCTCGCTTTCAGCCCCAACCGCTCGCCTTCGGCCTTACGCAACGCGGCATGAAGCCTGCCCAGAAATTCGCCGACATCGCGGGCTTGCGTTCCCAGACGCGCCCGCGCCCCTTCTATGATCGCCGGATTCAGTCCCAGCCGCTGCGCAATGTTGATTCCTGCCGACGCCCCCGGCAAGCCCATCTTCAACTCGTAAGTTGGCTGCAACGTGGCTTCGTCGAAGCCGACCGACGCGTTGATCACGCCACGGGTATTGGCGCCGTATACCTTCAATGACGTGTGATGTGTCGAAATCACAGTCATGCAGCCGATACGGCCAAAATGCGTGGCAATCGCCACCGCCAGCGCTGCGCCTTCTTCTGGGTCGGTCGCGGACCCGAGTTCATCCAGCAGCACGAGGGACTCAGCGGTCGCCGTTCGCGAAATGAAATCGATGTTGGTGACGTGCGCGGAAAAGGTCGAAAGATTCTGCTCAATCGATTGATAGTCGCCAATATCCGCCAGCACCGCATCGAATACGGGCAGCTCAGCTCGATCAGCTGGCACTGGAATTCCGGACTGCGCCATCAATGCCAGCAAACCTACCGTCTTGAGCGTCACCGTCTTTCCGCCGGTGTTGGGACCGGTGATCACCAACTGCCGACGCTCGCCTTCGAGTTCCACACTGACCGGAACCACGGCTATGCTTTTAAGTTTCAGATTCCGCTCCAGCAGCGGATGCCTAGCATTGTGCAGTAGGAGGCGAGCTTCGCTCACCCCGGACAGCCGAGGGCGGCTGTCCCCACACAACTGCACGGCCACACAGTTGTATTCTTCGGCGAAGCGCGCCTTGGCAAATTGCAACTCCAATTCGCCGAGCACATCGGCCGAAGCCAAAATGTCTTCCGCGTTCTCGCCGATGCGCCGCGTCATTTCAAGCAGGATGCGATGAATCTCCGCCAGTTCTTCGTCGAGCAGCCGCACCAGGTCGTTGTTCTGCTCGATAGTTTCCAGTGGCTCGACGAACACAGTTTGCCCGCTGGAGCTCGCACCGTGCACCACGCCCTGGACACGTCGCCTCTGTTCAATCTTCACCGGGATGACAAAGCGCTCGCCGCGGATTGTCACCAGTTCATCCTGCACCGCGCCACCCTCAGCCAGCTTTCGCAAATACCCGCGCAGTGATTCCTGAATCACGCGCCGCTGCTTTTCGATCTCACGACGAATCCGCGCCAGTTCCGGCGACGCGCGGTCTTCCAGAGTCCCATCAGGCTGAATTTTGTTCCGAAAGGATCGCAAAAACTCAGTAAAGTCAGGCACGCTCTCCGAAAGCGTTCGCGTTCGCCGCCACTCCGTTCGCATATTCGCGGGAGGGTTCAGCGCGATCTCGCGCCACTCGGCCGCACGGTCCACGACCAGCAGAACGTCGCGGATCTCCGTGGTTTCCAGCGCGGCTCCTGCGATGCGGGATTTCTCGACTAATTTCTTGATATGCAGCAGGCCGGAAAATTCGAAGCGTCCGCCCACGCGCCGGAACTCTCGTATTTCCTGGGTCAACTCTTGTTGCTGAACAATCCATTCGGAATCAATCGCAGGAGCAAGCGCGGCAATCCTCGCCTGGCCCAGAGGCGAAGAAGCGTATCCGCGCAACAGTTCGCGCAGAGCGTCAAACTCCAGCACCCGTGCGGAGTTATGCATGAGCAATTGAAGCATCGGAGTTTATGTTACAGGAATGACAAGATTGGATTGTTCTATGATTGCGCTGCCGCCAGCGCCTGGGGACCAGTCTGGCTTGCGACAGGCAGGCGCAGCATGAACATCGCCCCGCCCTCGGGGTTATTCTGGCAGGTGATTTGCCCGCAATGATCCTGTACTACGCCATACACGGCACTCAGGCCTAAGCCTGTGCCTTTGCCAATCGGCTTGGTCGTATAGAAAGGATCGAACACACGATGCGGCTCTTTAATGCCGGGCCCGCTATCGGAAAACTGAACCACCACTTCTTCTCCTTGCACTTGGGCGCTGACCCGAAGCAATCCCCCGCCCACCTCCTCGAGCGCGTCCAACGCATTCTCGACGATCTGCACGAACGCATGGAATAACTGGTGGCCGTCGCCCCACACCGGGGGCAGGTTCGGCTCCAGTAAGGTTTCGATGCGGATTTTCTGATCGTGCCGCTGCAACTCCCGCATCTGCACGCTCCGCTGGAGAAGCGTGCACAAGTCCACCATCGTCTTTTCTCCGGAACGCTGTTGCGCGAAACTCAGAAGACTCGATATTAGTTCGCGGGTGCGCTGGGAATGGTGCACGATTTTGCGCACCAACGTATCCTGCTCGCTGCTCAGCCGCTGATTCGACCACAGCTTTTCCGCATATCCCATGATTGCTGTCAGCGGGTGGTCGATCTCATGCGCGGCCCCTGCTACCAACTGGCCGAGAGACGCCAATTTTTCTCTCTGCACAAGATGGCTCTGCAATCGTTGCTCATTCTCGAAACTGCGCCTCGATTCTTCCAGCAGACGGATCAGAGCCTGGTCCTGAAGATACTGGCGCATAAACAGGAACACGCCCAGCACCAGCATTGCCGTCAAAACGGTGAACATGCGAAATGTTCGGATCGAAGCTGGCGAGTTGTTCCAGAGGAACGCCCACAGCCCCAGTGCAGGCAACGAAAGAATGGCCAGCATCGCCAGCCGTAGCGACATCGCGCCCCACTTGTCACCGGCCTTGGGCAGCGCGGCCTCCAAGTGCCATTCCCGCGCACTCAGGACAGTCGCCGCCATCCAACTCACTGCGCCAATGAGCGAAACGTCGTAGAGACTGCCCGTGACGTAAAGTCCACTGGTGACTGCCAGATTCACTCCTTGCGAAGCGATGGCATAAAAAGCACTTGTCACCATCAGGTTCAGGTACACCTTTTTCCATCCGGTGGAGGCCCCATGTGCAACAATGCCCAACACCAGCACCAGTACACCGTTCTCCACTAAATAGAGTGCGCCGAAGTTCCTATCATACTCTGCTACATTCACCGACACATATTGCGAAGGAAACACCACAAACGCATATAGGAACACCCACCAAACCATTAGCAGGAGGAAGTCCAGCGTACCTACGCGGAATTTGTGTTCGCCTTCTGTCCGATGCGGACGCAACCCAACCGCCGCGATCATTGGAATCAGGTGCAGAAACAGAAAAATATCCATGGACCACGGATCTGGCACGGGTACGCGGCGAAGCACATCGTAGTACGCCCACCCTGCCTGATTGCAAGCCCAGAGAAGATATCCGGACCCCATCAGGGCCCAAAAGCGCCGGCTCGTACCCTGAGCCGACCGGGCAGTCAGCAGCATGGTCACGCCAATAGTGAGAGTGATAAGAAGATAGCCAAAATCAATGATTGCGGTCAGCCCGGGGCCACGCGGCATCGTGAGCGACACCACGGCGAAGGCCAGTGTGATTGCGCCGGCCAGCGCAAACCAGCGATTCCGTCCGAGCAGACTCATCCGCGACCATTCTATGGATGAAAACCGCCGATTCCCAGATTGCTTTCGGATTACCGCAGGTTACTTTCGTCACACCCTTGTGCTTTAGACCGCCCTCAGCTTTCCGCGCTGACGCTTCCGTCTCTGCAAGTCCTTCAGGCTCATTGCTCCTGCTAGAATTAGCTTGAGAGTAGAGTGGCCGCCGCTCAGCAGGCTCAAGCGGGCGGTCGCGGTTCGCGGCACTTGATCGGCCGCTGCCTCAGAAATCACTGGTGCCTTATGGCCTTCCCTGTCACCCGTCTTCGTCGTCTCCGCCGCACGGACCAGCTTCGCAACCTAGTGCGCGAAACTCGTCTCACACCCGACGCCTTCGTCTACCCCATGTTCGTTTGCGCGGGCGAAGGTGTGCGCAAGGAAGTTCGCTCCATGCCTGGGGTGTTCAACCTTTCGGTGGATGAAGCGGTGAAAGAGGCTCGGGAAGTTCATTCCCTGGGCGTTCCATCGGTGATTCTCTTCGGCCTTCCCGACAAGAAGGATGAAGTCGCCTCCGGGGCTTGGGCCGACGACGGAATTGTGCAGCAGGCCGCCCGGGCGCTGAAACGTGAAGTGCCCGATCTGATCGTGATGGGTGACGTCTGCCTGTGTGAATACATGTCCCACGGACATTGCGGCATCGTGAAAGCCTCGCCGCAATCGCTGGGAGCGGCGGCCAGAGACGCGATGAATACAGTCCGGGTGGTCGCGGTCAGGAGCAGCGAGGAGAAAGCAAAGGCGATTGAGGCAGCGACGTCGCCGCTAGTGGCTCACGCTAGCCAGACCAACTACGAAATCGACAATGACGCCAGCCTCGAACTGCTGGCCCGCACTTCCGTCTCGCTCGCCCGCGCCGGCATCGACATCATCGCGCCCTCCGACATGATGGATGGGCGCGTCGCCGCCATCCGCCGCGCCCTCGACGAAGCCAGCTTCACCAACACGCCCATCCTGTCTTACGCCGCCAAGTTCGCCTCCGGATTCTACGGCCCGTTCCGCGAAGCCGCCGACTCCGCCCCGCAATTCGGCGACCGCCGCTCGTATCAAATGGATGGAGCCAACTTGCGCGAGGCCATGCGCGAAATCGAACTCGACATCGAAGAAGGCGCCGACATGATCATGGTCAAGCCCGCCATGCCCTATCTCGACGTAATCGCCGCCGCCCGTGACCGCTTCGACTTGCCCCTCGCCGCTTATCAGGTTTCCGGCGAATACGCCATGATCGAAGCCGCCGCCCGCAACGGATGGATCGAACGCGACCGCGTCATGATGGAATCTCTGCTGAGCATCCGTCGCGCCGGAGCCAGCATCATCCTCACTTACCACGCCAAAGATGCAGCGCGACTTCTGGCGTGAAACCAGCGATGTGCGGGACCGCGAGGGTGTGGACCGGGCGGCAACAACAAACGCATCCGTGAGTGGTCGACGGTTGAACGCGAGCTTCTTGGGACACAGCTGGGGCTGGCGAAGGGCGAATCAAGCGCCTCCGGCTGTTCCTTGAGGTTTGCGACCTAGCGGCCTTCCGTACCGGTTGAGGTCCGTGTCGAGAAACGTTCCCGCACCCGGCCACCAATTTCCTGCACCTTATCCCCGATCTGGCTGCGAATTTCTTTCCCGCTCGCCGGAGCGAACAGCATCGCGGCGCCAATACCGACGCCTACGCCGGCCACGAATGTGAGCACATTGCGGACTGTGTGATCCTCGCCTGAGTAAAGATCCTCAGCCTGTTTGCGCAGATCCGACACGCGGTCGGCTGCCCGGTCCACACCCTCGGCGACGCGGTCCCGCACATCGCTGGTGAAACGGTCTGTTTGGTCCAGAAAATACACAGCGGTTTTCAAAATCGATCGAATTAAATTGTTCATCCGAATCCACCTTTCATCGTGATCGCGAAACCCTGGTATATATGTTAGTCGCAGAAAAGGGCGCCATGGCTTGGAACCGCTGAAAATTATTTAGGGGGAAATTTTATAGGTAAGTGCCGTTATTACCGGGTCTTGTGATTAATGCGAGAATCCTTAGAATTTCCTACCCGGCGATAACAATATTTCACAAAAATGTGCGCATCAGTTGCGTCCTCGATCCTTCTTATGGTGCACGTCAATAGCAAATCAAACAAAAAATAAATGGAGGAAACGTATGCCTATGCAACCCCAAGAGCAATCAACCCTCAACGTAAAACTCGTCCACTTTACAAAGCAAAACTCGCCTGATAAGCCGGTGCAGGTTGCGTTCGCCGTTACCGATGATCAAGGGAAAGAAGGGATCATCACCGGCGAGGTGCCCTACACGTACGATCTCTTCCATCTTTTTCAGGAAAACAACTGGCATCGTCGGATCGAATTTAGAATTCCGGCTTGAAGGCTCAGAAAGGCTCGCGAGGGATATCCGGTGATCGGGAATGTCTTCATCCAAAATGCCAACGCGCATCGCGGACATGGCATTACCGCGATTTTACGCCATTTGGGGGCACTGGGACTTTTCTCGCTCGCAATTATCGATAGCTCTCCGCTTCCAACATTTGGAGGCCCCGATATCCTGACGGCAATTCTCGCCGCCAGCCACCGCAATCCGTGGTACGAATACGCGGCAGTGGCAACTGCAGGATCGGTGATCGGAGCCTACCTCACTTTCAGAATCGCAAGGAGGGCCGGATCGGCCTACCTGCAGAGCAAATTCGGACATCGGAAGCTGGCAGCCATGCTCGGCTTTTTTCACAAATGGGGTACTACGGCTCTTGCCGTCTCCACGGCGGTGCCGCTTCCATTGCCCACAAGCGTGTTGTTCGCGGCGGCAGGTGCTTCAAATTACAGCGCACGGAGATTTGTGACGGTGGTGACAGTTTGCCGAAGCGTGCGTTACACATTCATCGCGATTATCGCCGATCACTATGGCCGCCACTTCGTCCGCGTTCTGCGCCATCCATCCCAATACTGGGGCTGGCTGCTGCTGTTCGCAGCAATCATACTCACTCTGATCCTGACTGGAATTGCGCTCAACAGACGATTCGCGGCTGCCCCAAGTGCGTAAGATGAGCGGGCGCTATCGACTGTCGCCTTTCCCGTTCCGCCAATTATGGCTGCGTTCCCGCGCCCATAATTTCTTTGCCCTCGGCCTCCGCGACGGCCGGATAGGCAATCTTCCTGCGGCGGCGAAGGTCGTTGGGCAACTGCGACTTAAGGAGCCATAGACCCACCAAAGTCGCAGCAGCCCAGGTCACCGAGATCAGGGCCAGTTGCAGCAGGTCAGTGATGCGGCTGCCATGCCCGTAAGCTGGCAGTGGCACGCTTTTCGCAACTTCCAAACTCATGCCGCCCGCGACGATCGCGGTCAATGCAGACTTTCCTAACTCATCCCAACGCAGCGTTCTCAGCGAAACCATTTTCCGGTAATGCAGCAGCCAGGCGAGCGCTAGCAGATTCGCTCCAATGCCGATGTCGGAGGCAAAGGCCAGGCCGACCACGCCGTAACGGTGGAAGAGCAGAGAGTAAATCGGCAATGATGCGCTGGTGATCACTGTGACTGCAACCATGGGAGTGAGCGTGTCGCCCGCGGCGTAGAAAGCGCGGGCGTAGAGTCCCTGGGCGGACCACAGAGCCAGCGAGAGCGAGAACCAGAAGAAATACACGGCCGTGGTTTGCGTATCGGAAACCAGAAACCGTCCACGCCGATAGACCAGATCGATCAAGGGGAAAGCGGCGGCCATCATCCATCCAGTGGCGAGAAATGATGCGGCGGCAACACGGTAGACCGAATCGTTTACGGTAGTGGCGAATTCTTTCAGGCGCTTCTGATTGAACAGCCGCGCGAAAAACGGCAGAGAAGCTTGCCCCGTAGCCTGTCCCAGAACAGCAATGGGGACGGCGAACAGACGCTTCGCGTAGTTGAGGCGGGCGATGTCGCCAATGCCACTGGAGGCGAAGTGGCGCAGGATCCAGTCATCGGCCGTGACTAGCGAAACCCCGAGCATCAGCGGAACTGATAGCCGCACCCACTCGCGAAACGCGGGATTCATGATATCGAACGACGGACGATAGCCCGTTCCGATGCGTGCCGCGCCAATCACGCTGGCCAGAAACGGGCCCACCACACTTCCTACCAACGCGCCGTAAGCCAGCGAGGCGATCCCGAGGTGGCGGCCGGCAATCACCCCGCCAAAAATAATGAAGATGTTGTAGAGCAGCGGCCCGAGAGCGGGAAAGAGAAACAGCCGGTGCGAGAGCAGAACGGCGGAGACTACTCCTCCTACGTAAAAGAAGATCTGGGCTGGCAGGAGAATGCGCGTGAGATGGACGGTCAGTTCCACTTGCGCGGGAGAGAAACCGCGAAACATCCATCTCACGAATTGGGGCGTAAAGATTTCCGTGAGGATCGTTCCCACTATCATGACCGCCGTCATGACGGTAATGACCACGGAGAAGGTTTTCTTCGCGTCGGCATCGCGGTTCTCGGCGAGAAAGCGAGTGTAGATCGAGATGAAAGTGATGGAAGCCGCGCCTCCGGCCACGATGTAGTTGAGCCAGTCCGGGAGCGTAAAGGCGGCGACGTAGGCGTCGGTCTGAACTCCGGCGCCGAACGCGTAGGCGATATAGGCCTCGCGGATGTAGCCGATCACGCGCGAAAGCATCACCGTCCCCATCAGCAGTAGCGTGGCCGAGAAAGCCGTGTGCTGGTGCGAAGGACGAAAGAACCGAAGGACTTTGGTCATGGGACGCAGATTTGCATCAGCGAATTTCTTTCAAAGCCTACCAGAGGCTTGCATCTACAGCCGCGTTTATCGCGAATCAGCGCTCCGACGGTTCCTTTATTGATACTCCGGCGTTGCGAGCGAGATTTCCCGCCGGATGACGTACCACGCTAACCATTAATTTCCCCAGTCACTTACGGGTTGATCTGCGATTGAGAACAGTTTGAGGTACAGAGCATTGTGCCCGCGGTCTCTTTGTTTCAAAGTGGCGTCCGAGGCGGCGCTGACAAGCACGAAGCACACAATCGCGGAGGCGAATATGGCAAGCGGGATGATGCAGTTCTGTGAACAGGAAGATCCGAAAGTTCTTTTCGAGATGAGGCGCGCGCGACCGTTCCCGGACATGCGGCGGGTGCAGGAGAGCTGGGTCGCAGCCATTGAGAAGAAAGCACTGCTTTGGCTGGCCGCGCTCACGCCGCAATGGATTGGCCCCGACTACTTGACGCTGCTGGGGTTAGCGGCACAGATCGGCGCTGGCTTGTGCTATGCGCTGGCACGATGGAACAAGTATGCGCTGCTTGGCGCGATCTTATTTCTAGCGTTGAACTGGCTGGGCGACTCTCTCGATGGCACGCTGGCGCGCGTGCGGCAGCGTCTGCGCCCACGCTATGGATTTTATGTCGACCACATGGTCGATAGCTTCGGCGCCCTTGCGCTAATGGGAGGGCTGGCCTTGTCGGGTTTCATGCATCCTTGGATCGCTATCGGCTTGCTGGTCGGGTTTCTCATGCTCTCGATCCAGTCTTATCTTGCCACGCACGCATTGGGCGAGTTTCGCTTATCGTTCTGGCGTTTTGGTCCGACGGAGTTGCGCATTCTGCTGGCTGTCGGCAACCTGGCGCTGCTGGGGAAACCGCGAGTGCATTTTCTTGGCGAGCAGTACCGGTTGTTTGATGTTGGCGGAGTGATTGGTCTTGCTGGGATGGTGCTGATGTTGATCTGCTTCACCCTGCAGAACACACTGCGACTTTATCGCGAAGAACGCCCACAGTCACCGGTTTGCTGAGCATGAGACCTTCCCATCTGGACAATTTCGCAAGATGGTTGCGATTCAATCTTGTCGGAGGAATTGGGATCGCGCTGCAACTTGCTTTACTGTTTCTGCTGAAGAGTGTTTTTCATCTCAGCTATCTTGCCGCCACGGGCTTGGCCGTTGAGGCGACCGTGGTACATAACTTCCTCTGGCACGTGCGCTACACGTGGGCGGACCGGGTGCAGCCATTGTGGCGCAACTCGCTGCCGTGCCTGCTGCGGTTCAATCTAACCAACGGGGCAGTTTCCATCGGTGGCAATCTCGTGCTGATGAAAATGATGGTTACGTTCGGACACATGAACTACCTGGCCGCGAACGGCATCGCGATCGCACTGTGCTCGGTGGTGAATTTTCTGGTGAGCGACGAATATGTATTCGACGAGGGCGCGTCAGCAACACAATGAATTGCACTCTTCGACGCACTACTTGTCATTCTCAACATCGTAAGCACTGGAAAGTGTGATGTCGGCGTGTAGAGGCACGTCTTCGGACGAGTGACCCACCTCCACGGTATATTTGCCGGCGTCCGCGTGCCAGTGTTTCGCGGTGACGTCGTAGAAAGTAAAAGCGCGCGGGTTGAGCGAAACCGACCCGTGTTTAGTTTCGCCCGGAGCGAGTTCCACGCGGGAGAAGCCTTTCAGTTCCTTGGGTGGGCGAGGCACTTTCGGGTCGGCCTCGGCTACATAGACTTGCGCCACGTCTGCGCCCGCCCGATGGCCAGTATTGGTCACATCGAATGTTACGTTGTAGCGCGCTCCGGTTGATGATTCACCTTCCGGTTTCACTTCGATGTGGCTGTACTGGAAAGTGGTGTAGGACAAACCATAGCCAAACGGATACAGCGGCTTGACGTGAGTGTGCTCGTAGCCGCGATACCCGACGAACACACCTTCTTTGTAAACCACGCGATTCGTGCCTGATTCGGGGTAATAGTTGTCATGAACCGGATTGTCGGCCCAGCGGCGTTCGAAGGTGACGGGCAGATGTCCCGAAGGATTAACCGCGCCGAAGAGGATTTCCGCGAGTGCGGTGCCACCACGCTCTCCGGGATACCAGAGTTCGAGATAAGCGGGAACGCGTTCGAGCCAGTCGCCGGGATCGACATTGCCTCCGGAGGTAACGGTGACGATCGTGTTCTGGTTGAGCGCGGCGAGTTCGCGGATCAATTCTTCCTGACCGACTGGGAGACTAAAGGTGCGGTCCGAGCCCTCCGATTCGCTGTTTGCGTCAAATCCGGCGGCGACGATGACGACGTCGGCTTTAGCGGCCAGAGCTTTCGCGGCCGCAGAGACGATTTTGTGCTGGTCCATAATGCCGATGCGCAGGCGCCCGCCGACGGGAAGATCCTGGAAGGCTTCAACGACAATTTTGTGCGGTCCTGCGGAGAGGTTCAAAGCCGCGTGGTCCTGCAATGCGGTGGCAGTCTTCCACTGATCGAAGACGAGCTTGTCATCCACGAGAAGGCGATAACCGTTGCCCTCGCCGGAGTATTCCGCAGCGACTTCGTAGGAAGAAGCCTGCGGCGCGATGTAGAAGCCGGTCCAGCGCCGGGACGACGGTTTCTTGCCTGCGTCGAACAGATCCATGGCTTCGTCCATGTTGTCGAAGTCATCCCATGACTTTCCCGCGAAATTGAGATCGCGCACTCTTTGCGTAGAAGCTGGAGCGCCAGAGAGGTCTCCGTTCAGAAAAGTTTCCAGGCTGAGTCCGCGCTCGCCGTTTTGTGCCGCAGTGGAAAATTCCGTGGACGTAGCGAGGTCGATCATCTTGGGAAGGCCACGGTCGTAATAGACCCTTGCCGAGGTGCCGACGTAGCTGCCGATGCCCTCCAGAATGCTGACCGCTGAAAACGGGATCGCCTTTCCGCTGCCGCCGGCGACCGGTTGTGCAGGATGGGCGTCCGGACCGACGACGAGAATGGTTTTGATCTTCTGCTTGTCGAAAGGAAGAAGTGAGCCTTCGTTCTTGAGCAGCACGATGCCTTCCCGTGCGGCGTCGAGAGCGACGAGGTGATTCTCTTCGTTGTACTTCGAGAGTGAGAGATCGGTCTGGTCGCGATCGAGCCAGCCGAAGCTGACCGCGGTGGCCAGGATGTGGCGCACTTTTTCATCAATGGTCGCTTCCTTTACGCGGCCATCGCGGATTGCCGGCAGCAGATTTTCCTGGTTCATGTATTTGCCTTTCGGCATTTCGAGGTCGAGACCGCCATTGGCCGCGCCCACGCCGTCATAGGTCGCAACCCAATCTGACATCATGACGCCCTGAAATCCCCACTGCTTTCTGGCAACGTCGGTATTGAAGTATCTGTTCTGCGTCGAATGCAGGCCGTTGACCAGATTGTAGGAATCCATAATTGCGCCGACGTGCGCTTCCTTCACGGCGGATTCGAATGCGGGCAGGTAGATCTCACGCAGGGCGCGCTCGTCGATGATGGAATCGCTGTCGTGGCGCAGGAACTCGGAGTTATTGCCGAGGAAATGTTTCACGGTGGAACTGACGCCCTGCTTCTGCATGCCGGTGATGTAACCGGTGGCGACGGCGCCTGCGAGGAATGGATCTTCGCCGAAGTATTCAAAGTTCCGGCCGTTCATGGGCGCGCGGTAAATGTTGACGCCGGGTCCGAGCATGAAGTGAATGCCGCGGGCGCGGGCGTCCTTGCCGATGCCTGCACCAACGCGTTCCGCCAGTTGCGGATCCCAGGAGGCGGCGAGGCCAATGCCGGCGGCGTAAGTGGTTGATGGGAACTTTTGGTTGCTGCGCACTCCGAGCGGTCCGTCGGACATTTCAAAAGCCGGAACGCCGAGAGTGGGCATCGACCGCACGGCGAAACCGGTGCCTCCGATGTAATCAATTTTCTGCTCGAGCGTCATCTTTTTGAGCAAGGCGTCGACGCGGCGCTCAATTTCAGGGTTCGAAGGGACTGGGGCTTGTGCGCACGCGACATGGGAGGGAAGAAGCGCGAGAGTGAGGAGGAATGCGCACACCAGGAATCTAGGAAGCTTCGACATGGAAGACCTCTGACCAGTGCGAAATGCATCCTCGAATGAGGATGGCGGCGTAAAGAACGTTGGTGCTGGGCTGCGCCGCGGCACAAGTGTACACGGTTTCGGGAATTATTCAGGCTAGATCTTCAGCACAACTTTGCCGTAGTTCTTGCCTTCTTGCAGCAGCTTGTAGGCTTCTACCGCTCGATCGAGTGGGAAGACGTGGCCGACGACGGGAGTCAGCTTGCGTTGCGCGATCCATTGAGAAAGCTGGCTCCACGCGGGTTCCATGATTTCGCGCTTCTGGGAGAGATAGGTGAGCCACAGGCCCTGGATGCTGGCCGATTTTGCATACAATGCCCGCACATCGAGTTGCGGCTGCTTGCCAGTGGCGGTGCCATACTGGATGACGCGGCCAAAATCGCGCAGGCAGCGCAAGCTTTTGGCGGTGTGCTCTCCGCCGAGCATTTCGAAGACGGCGTCGACGCCCTCGCCGCGCGTGAGATTCTTCACGACTTCTTCATAATCGTGCCGCTTGTAGTTGATACCGTGCTGCAGGCCGAGGTCTTTCGCGCGCGCGAGTTTTTCGTCGGAGGAGGACGTGCCGTACATTTCAACGCCGAGAAGCCTTCCGATTTGAACGGCTGCAGTGCCCACGCCTCCGGCGACGGCGTGGATGAGCACCCGACGCGGAACTTCGCTCTGCCGGACAGCCGAGGTCGGCTGCCCCCACATGGCCTGAGAAGTCATACCTGCCTGCCAGTAGGCGAGGTAGGCGGTGAAATAGTTCACGGGGAAGGCGGCGGCTTGTTCGGCGGTCCAGTGGTCAGGCACGGGCCAGAGCATGTTCGGATAGGCGGCCACCTTCTCCGCGAAGGCTCCCCACTGGATGTAGCCCATGACGCGGCGGCTTGTATTTTCTTCGGTGCCGGCGAATTCGCGTCCGGCAATCAGCGGTGGCGGCGGGGTTCCAGGATAGCCGCCCTTGGTAGTCATGAAGTCGGCGAAGTTCAGGCCACCAGCAGCGGCGCAGACCAGCGTTTGTTCCCGCTTCAAGGTGGGTTCGGCGGTGTCTTGGATGGCGAGTGCCTCGGGGCCGGCGAGGCTGGTGATCACTAAGGCTTTCATGCAGGGAAGTTTAACAGGACAGACGATCGCGGCGGAGGCGTCCGCGCTGCACGGGAGGAGTTAAGTTACGATACTTTACGAGAAGGGCCGACCTCCCTTTGCCGGTCCTGCCGGAGGCAAAGATCGTTGCAAGCATCGTCTCTACGAACGGACCACGGTTACTCCATGTTTCTTCGCCGGTTATTTGCCTTCAGGTATATACTTTGGGCGATGGTTTACTAAAGGTCCTCCCGGCCACGCCTCCACGGGTCGGGACGGGGCGTACATTCATCCCCTAATTCTTGCGCGCCCCGCATGCTGATTTGCCGATTCCCGCCTGGGGGCAGCGAGGAAAAGGCACCGGTGCATCGCGCCAGATCTGTAGCGGAGCTGCATCGGGGGAGGTCATCCTGTGGGTCTAGTTCTTGTACGTCTTCTTTTTGTCATCGTAGTCTCGGTAGCGTGCTACTTCATCGAGCCTTTCCGGCTGTCCAAATATCAGGACGCGGGAGTAGGCGCGCTGGTGGGTGCGGGGATCGTCCTGTTCGAGTGGAAGCTTCGAACGGTGAGCCTGAAGCGGCTGATCGGCGCGGCCATCGGGAGCTTCCTGGGCATCTGCGGGGCCTACCTGTTTGCCCTGGTGATTCGCAGCAGCGTGCCTGCTGGCAACACCCAGAGTTTCCTGCAAATCCTGGTGATGTTGCTGATGGCCTATGTTGGCCTGATCGTGGGCGCGAGCAAGGGCGACCTGCTGAACCTGGCGGCATTGGGTGGAATCTTTGGCGGGGAGAAGCAAGGCAAGAAAAGCTACAAGATTCTGGACACCAGCGTCATCATCGATGGGCGCATCGCCGATATTGCCGAGACCGGGTTTCTGGACGGAATCATTGTTACCCCGCAGTTCGTATTGCGCGAACTGCAACTCGTCGCCGATTCGGCTGACTCTCTGAAGCGCAACCGCGGGCGCCGCGGGCTCGACGTTCTGCAACGCCTGCAGAAAATGGCGACGCTTCAGATCCAGATTGTAGAGGATGACTTCCCCGCGGTCCGCGAAGTGGATCTCAAGCTCATCGAGCTGGCCAAGGTCTATGAGGGGAAGATCATCACCAACGATTTCAATCTGAACAAAGTGGCGCAGTTGCAGGGAGTCGAGGTCCTCAACATCAACGAGCTCGCGAACTCGCTCAAACCGATCGTGTTGCCGGGTGAGATCATGAAGGTGTTCATCCTGAAAGAAGGCAAGGAGTACAACCAGGGCGTCGCCTATCTTGACGACGGCACCATGGTGGTCGTGGATAATGCACGAAAGATGATCGGCAAGACGATTGATGTCTCGGTCACTTCGGTGTTGCAGACCACGGCTGGAAAGATGATCTTCGGCAAGTGGGATGAGCGCGCCTTTGCGCGAACGAGCGCGCCCGCGCAGACCGCAGTGCCGGTACTCCCCGGTGTAGCGGGGCCTGCGGCGGCGGTTCCGAATACGCTGGTGGAAAGTAAGCCTAATCAGCCTTAGGACGCGGCGGCAACTGATGCCACCGAAATAGTATCGCCGTTCAGAGTTCCGACGATCTTGACGCGCTGCCCTGCCACCCGCTTCAAGGCACCTTCTTCTCCTTGGAGAGTATAGGTTTTGTCTCCGTCCACGAGAGCAAAGCTCTCTCCACTGTGGACGCAAACCCGAGTGCAGTCAGCGGCAGCCATGCCCACGGCGGCGGAGTGTTTCGCACCACAGTGAGTGTCAGTAATGACACCCTCGTAAGCCTGAGGTTGGACAGCGGAAGATCGCGCGGGTTGTCCAGATTCAGATTTCGCGGCGCCTGCTCCCGCAGCGGCTCCACGGGTCGCAAGGAAGAAGGCCAAGAGGCACGCGATAGCGCTCGCGGCCGCCGCCATCTCAATCCAGAAACGGACTTTCATGATTTTCATGGCCACAGTTGGTGCAACCTTTCAAGCTGCAAGGTTGCTTCGGACTTGGGCCGATATGTGTAATGTCCGCGAGTCCGAGCGTATTCAAAGTGCACGTCGTCTGCCAGCTCGAATTTTGTTCCTGTGGAACGATGTAAGTCTATGATCGGCGGGCGTTTAGGGTTGCATTTGCGGAAGACACCGCGGCGGCTGGAGAAACTTGTCGTGCAAAAACTTCGCTCGCCTCGTTCATTAAGGAGGGTAAACGGTCGAGATCCTACAGTGTCCAATGTAGCCGGAAGGGGCACTCGACCGATTCGACAATGTGTATAGGTCGATCCTCCATGCTAGTACGCTGAAGTTCGCGTTCGCAATCACACATGGCGCTCCGTCTGCGCGCCTTTCATCAGCCCCAAGACTGTTCCTGCCTACTGGCCCCAGCCGCCGCCGCCCGGCGATTCGAGCCTGATTCGCTCCCCTGTACGCAGACGCGTGCTGAACTTTCCCGGCATCTCGTCGGCCGAGCCATTGTTGCGAATCACTCTTGTCTTCCCCGACGCGCCGTCGCCGCCGCCATGCAGTCCCCAAGGAGCACGCGTGCGCCGCTCAGAAAGCACAGTCACTTCGCAATCGGTAAGCACTTCGATCTCGCGAACAAGTCCGTCGCCGCCTTGATACTCGCCCTCGCCTCCGCTGCCCGGTCGGAGGGAGTATCGCCGCACGCGCAGCGGATAGGCATACTCCAACACCTCGGCCGGAGTATTCAGCGAGTTTGTCATGTGGGTGTGCACGCCAGAAACTCCGGGCTTGGTAGGCCGAGCGCCCATCCCGCCGGCAATGGTTTCATAGTAAGTGAAGGCATTGCCGGTGCGCGGATCGATTCCACCAATGGTTAAATTGTTCATGGTTCCCGAAGCTGCCGCCGGAATTCGGTCCGGAATAGCCGGGGAAAGCGCGCGCAGCAAAACGTCGACGATACGCTGCGAAGTTTCAACATTCCCGCCCGCCACCGCCGCCGGAGGGCGTGCGTTCACAATCGTTCCTTCCGGAGCGATGACCTGGATGGGACGCATCAGGCCGGCTGTGGCTGGAACGTCGTCCGCCAGCAGACAACGAAACACATAGAAGCAGGCAGAGTAGGTGATGGCCTCAACCGCGTTTACGCTGCCTTCGACCTGCAGATCGCTCCCGGTGAAATCGACCGTGACCGCGTGACGCGCGTTCCCTGCGCGCCGTGACCCCTGCTGACGCGCAAAGCTCAGCGTTACGGCTATCTTCACCGGCTTGTCGCTGATGCCGTCGTTATCGAGGAAATCCTCTGCGCGATACGTGCCCGGCGGGACGCGCAGCAGAAATGCTCGCATCAGTTCTTCGGAATACTCCAGCAGTTCCTCTGCGGCACTCTTCGCGCGATTCGATCCGTAACGCAGGCATATTTCCCGCAGCCGTTCGGCCCCAGTGTGGCATGCCGCGATTTGCGCGCCCAGATCGCCTTCGCGTTCTTCCGGCGTGCGGACGTTGTTGAGAAGCAGCGCGAGCACATCCCGCTCGATGACTCCTGCCCGCATGATTTTCACGGGAGGAATGCGGAATCCTTCCTGATAAATCTCGCGACATAGCCCCATAGACCCCGCGTAAGCTCCGCCCACATCGGCATGATGAGCTCGCGAGGCCACGTAGAAGTCAGGACGATTCGCGCCCTTGCGCGGCCGGGGACCACTTCGACTGCCGCTCAGGATAGGCCCGTGCCCCACATACACAGGCGCGACCAGCGTGATGTCCGGAAGATGCGTGCCGCCGCGGAACGGATCATTCAGCATGACCACGTCGCCGGGAACCATCTCTCCGGCCGCAATCGCGGCCCGTACCGACATCGGCATTGACCCCAGATGCACAGGCATATGGTCACCCATGGCGATCACTTCACCGGCGCTGTCGAACACGGCGCACGAATAGTCGCGACGCTCCTTGATGTTGGGGGAGAATGCAGTTCGTCGCAGTGCTGCGCCCATTTCTTCGGCAATCGAGTGATAAAGATTCTTGAAGATTTCCAACTCGATGGGATCACGCCGCATGTGGCGCAGTTTACCGGAAGCGGGAACGCCGTACCAGTCGGGACGGGTTGGCATTGAACTGTTAGAGGTTGACGCAAGCGATTGCCAACCCAGGCACGTGGTGATCATCCTGTAGGAACGGGCACGAATTCTTGCTGCTCGCAGCCGATCGATTGACGACCGAACGCTAAATCACCTTAATTCTTATGAAAATTGTTGCCTGCAATGCAAAATTGTATTGACACTGCGTTCACACTGCCGCAATATCTTGTGTTAAGGACGCTACCCGTACCACAAGTTGGGTAGCTTTTGGCATTCGGGACCCCGAAGTCGCAAGGGAAAATCGTTCACGGAGGAACCTTCATGGCAACCAAGAAGAAGGCAAAAAAGAAGAAACACTAACTAACCGTCTGCGAGACGATACTTCGCAAGGGCCAATTTAACCTGCCTCTCAGGAGAAGCACCTCTTGAGAGGCGTTTCCGTTTTGCACAGTGGAGCGGACAATGGCCCCGCCGATTCAACCCGCTCTCGAAATTCTTCATATCGATCCCTCGCCTGTGTCACAATACTGAGACGGTGCAGGTCTCGAACCGTCGATGCGAGTATGAGTCCGAGAAAAAAACCCGCGGGCAAGAATAAGACCGATGAAGTCTTCATTCCCGATAAGCTGTATTTCCGCATCGGCGAAGTGGCTATTCTGTGCCGGCTCCCTGCCTACGTGCTGCGCTTCTGGGAAAGCGAGTTCCCTCAGCTCAAGCCGGTGAAAAGCAGCACCGGGCAGCGCATGTACCGGAGACGGGATGTAGAAAGCGTCCTGCATATCAAGCAACTGCTCTACGAGCAGGGCTTCACCATCGTAGGTGCGCGCCAGCAGCTGCGTTCCGAGACAAAAACCGAGAAAGGGCAAGCAGCGATTCCATTCCCCGCCCAGTCGCCCGCTGGGATCCAGCACATCCGCCAGGGCCTACGCGAGATCCTGAACCTGCTTTCCGCACGGCGCACGGGTTAGCGGCGGTCATCTCTGGCGCTTTACGCCACTACCGTTTTCTTCACGTTGCCTGCGTTCGCCGCGTCTAGACGGATGCGGCTGACGCGTGCCGTCTCCTGAACCAAATCGTCAGGGGCACTGGTCCCGTCCCCCGCCATCACCGATCCCGCAGCTAATGCAAAACGTAGCGCGTCCGCTTGATCCTCGAAATACAAAATGACTTGTCCGGACATAAATTATTTCTCCCCGAGTGCGTACTGCTTCCCGTGTGCCTGGAAAGATCTTCGACGAGCAGCGCGTCGACGAGCGTGACGCGAGTGGAGCTTCTCCCGATTCTCGCGGAGCCACGCTCCTGGTCAGAAGTGCCTTTCTTGGTTCGGGGCGTATCGGAAGTGCAGGCGAAGCTCTGCCTGGGATAATTCCCAGTCTGCACTCTGATCACTTTTCTTCTCGTAGCGGAAGAGTGCAGGAGAAAACTGCGAGCAGAGTGAGAGGAGGAAGGGCCAGGAGTGTATACATTGGTGCTTCCGCAACGGCTCGAAGGCGGGCAGCGGAGAACAAGAGCGAGCAAACCGACAGGGCTGTCGCGGCGAGCCATTGCCAGATTTGGCACGCAAAGGCTCCCTTCGTCATGGTTCGCCGCAGGAATCCAGTGCTGGGAAACCTTGAGTATCCGCGTGCGAGCACAAGCAAAGCCGGTATGAGTAAGAGCTGATTGTAGGCGGCCAATTTAGGAAGAACGACAAGCGTGACCGCTGCGACCCAAGCCAGCGCCCACCCGAATTGCTTCGAATCCGGAGCGGCCTTTCTCCACCGCCAGCAAATGCCGATTAGAAGAACAATCAGCACCAGCCCTAGAAATTCTGCGACCTGACTGCGTAGCAACACTTGCAGAATGTTGGGATCCGTGCCGTAGGCAGGATATTCTCTGACCGCCGCCGCAAACCGGGAAATCCAGCCCGGCGACATCGCCTCGGTGGAGAGTAACAACGCAGCCATCGTGACCGTGAAACTCCAAAACAGGCGGTTGCGCTGTTTCCAGTTTCCCGTAACCCATAGGAGAAACCAGAGGATCACGAGCCCCGTCGTGTCCGGCTTCACGGTGGCCAGCGCAAGGAGAAATCCGCTTAGCGTCAACCAATTGCGGGACGCCGCTGCCGCCGCTGCGGCAAGGAAGAAAATTACCAGAGCGGTCAAGTTCTGTTGAAAATACTCTTCCACGGCAGGATAGCTGCCGAGCGCTAGCAACGTTGCTGCAATCATCAGCGGCCACCTAGGACGAATTTTGAGGGCAACCATCCAAAGAGGAACGCTGCAAGCAATCGAGGCCAGAAGCAGCCAGCGGACGACCTCGGCTACGGTGTGGAAGGACCACGTCACCGTTGGTGCGAGCAAGAAAACGACATAGAGTGGATACACGAAGGACTCGCGGGCCGTAGGATCGCTGGAATTTTGCGGATCGAGCGGACGCCCGTAAAAACCTGTCTGGATCTCGCGGGTAACATCGGCTCCGTATGGATCGCGGCCGTGCAAGAGCATTTCGCGCGCACCGAGCCAGCGCGGATACAGATCGGAATTGTTTCCCACGGGGCGTTTCTCGGCGAGAACTTTTGCGGTGTACGCTGGAACAAGAATTGTTTTCGCCCAATGCCACACGCCAAGTGTGACGATTGTAGATACGGCTAGGAGCAACCATGGCCGGGTAAGCAGCTTCACGCCTGCATTCTATCCTTCCACCCAATCGTGCCGATGCAGACTTCGCTGCCGACGCAATGGAGAACCATCGGCAGCCCGCTTGACGGAGGATCAACCTCCGCATGGGATAATTCATCAAGCACGGTTCACCACGGATGCCACTTTCCTTAACAAACCATGTCGCGCTGGTAACCGGCGGATCACGCGGGATCGGGCGTGCGATTTGCCAGGCGCTCGATGCAGAAGGCGCGCGAATCATCGTGCACTATCATCGCGACCTGGCTGCGGCGGAAGAATCGGCGTCGACGCTGCAATCACCTGCCACGCTGGTACACGCGGACCTCGGATCCACGGATTCGATCACGCGCATGGTCGGCTCGCTTGACGAAGACAGCCTCGACATCCTCGTGAACAACGCCGGAGTGTGGAAGCCCACGCCTCTGGGTTCCACCAGCGAAGCCTTGCTGGATGAGGTTCTCCACATCAATCTGAGAGGCATGTTCTGGCTGACGCAGGCCTTGCTGACCAAGCTTCGCGACGGCGCGCGCATCGTAAACATTTCCTCGACTGCGGGTCGGGTGGGGATTGCTGGTGGACGCAGCCTCTACGGCGCGACCAAAGCCGCCGTCGATTCGCTCACAAAAAGCTGGGCGCTGGAATTGGCTGGTCGCAGAATCCGCGTAAATGCCGTGGCGCCGGGTTATGTCGAAACGGACATGACGGCGGCGCATTTGTCCGACCCTGCTACAAGGGAACGTGCTCTGATCCGGCATCCGCTGGGACGTCTCGGCACCGGCGAAGACGTGGCAAAGGTTGTCACGTTCCTGTGCACGGACGCGGCCGCGTTCATCACGGGTCAGTCGCTAAATGTCAGTGGTGGATTCGTGATATGAGCCCGCCGCTTCGACAAGAGGATTCAACTTGAATGGTCGGGACGGGCAGATTTGAACTGCCGACCCCTCGCACCCCAAGCGAGTGCTCTACCAGGCTGAGCCACGTCCCGACTAAGAAGGAACCCGCTGCTTCGCGTTTGCAGCGGATGGGGTTTCACTAGAGAATTTTACCACCAGCGAGAGAGTTACGCCTGGCGGGACGATTGCGGAGCCCGAAGGCCGTTACCTGCGCTTGCGTTTCGACTTGCGCGAAGACGGTTTAAGCGAGGGCTTCAGCGGGGCTTCTTGCAGGATAGCGAATTGGATTTTCCTTTCCACGGGATCGATGCGGTCGACTAGCACGCGAATTCTCTGTCCCAGACTGTAGGTCTTGCGTGAGTGCTGGCCGATAATCTGGCGTGTGTTTTCGTGGTAGGCGTAGTAGTCATCCGTGAGCGTGTTCAGAGGAACCAGACCTTCGACGAACAAATCAGTGAGTTCTACAAAGAAGCCGAACTTGGTGACGCTGGTGATGAGGCCGTCGAAGTCGTCGCCAATGCGGTCCTGCATGAACTTGACCTTCTTCCACTCCATGAGTTCGCGCTCCGCTTCGTCGGCGCGGCGCTCGGAGTGGCTCGACTCTTCCGCGATGTTATGGAGCTCGTCGAGCGAGATCGGCCCGCCCAGCGGCTCGTGCGCTTCGCGATGTGCGGCATGGTCACGGCGTTTCGACCACGGCGAAGGAGCTGATTCGACGTTCCGATCCAGCGGGCGTTCGGGCCGCAACTGGGCCAGCGGGATGCCGGCGCCACCGTCGAGCGCGGGGAAAACTCCAACCGGCACTTCGCCATCGCGCCTCTCCGCCGAATCGCGCAGCACTTCCTTCAAGATTCTATGCACGATCAGGTCGGGATAGCGGCGGATCGGCGATGTGAAGTGCGTGTAGCTTGGAGCTGCCAGTGCGAAGTGGCCGAGGTTTACTTCCGAGTAGCGCGCCTGTTTGAGCGACCGCAGCATCAGGTAGCTCACGATGCGCTCTTCTGGTTTCCCGGCGATCTTGGCGGCCAGCTTCTGGTACATGCGGGGCGTGATGTGGACATCCTTTGGGACTTCGACCGTTGGCCCGTGCTGGCCCGTGCCGCGTGCGGCGCGGCGATCACTCTTGAACTGCACGCGGTGAATGGGCAGCGGACCTACACCCAGGGAGTATCCGAACGTAGCGGCGATGACTTCGAAATCGTAGACGCGCTTGGCATCCGGCTTTTCGTGAATTCGATATAAAGACGCGATGCGTTTCGATTCCAGATATTGCGCGACGCATTCATTGGCAGAGAGCATGAACTCTTCGATCAGCCGATGGGCGATATTGCGCTCCGAACGCGTGATGCTCTTCATCAACCCGAATTCGTCGAACTCGATGACCGGCTCGGGCAGGTCGAAGTCGATCGAACCGCGGCGCTGGCGTTTGTGGTTGAGAATCACCGCGAGGTCGCGCATCAGTTCAAATGTGGGCACGAGCGCCGCATAGCGTTCGCGCGCGGCGGCATCGCCTTCGATCACAGCGTTGACGGCGGTGTATGTCATGCGCTCAGCCGAGCGGATGACGCCTTCGCACAACTCGTAGCCCAAGATTTCTCCGCGAGAATCGATTTGCATCACGCACGACAGCACCAGCCGGTCGAGCTGGGGGCGCAAGCTGCAGATGTCCGTCGAGAGTTCGAGCGGCAGCATGGGCACGGCGCGGTCCGGAAAATAGACGCTGGTGCCGCGGAGATGCGCTTCCTGGTCGAGCGCCGAACCGGGTGTAACGTATTGGGCCACGTCGGCAATATGAACCTGCAATTCGAAGCTGCCATTGGCGAGATTGCGCACGGTGACTGCGTCGTCGAAATCGCGCGCGGTTTCGCCGTCAATAGTGACGATGGGAACGGTGCGGAAGTCGCGGCGGCGGCGAAACTCCGGTGCTGAAATGATGGCGGAGACATTCTGTGCTTCGTCGAGCGTCGCCGCGGGAAAGCGATGCGGCAAATGAAACTTGCGGATGGTAACTTCCACGTCGACGCCGAAGTCGTCTTGGCGGCCCAGGATTTCGAAGAGGCGTCCACGCGGGTTTTGCGTGGGCGTGGGCCAATCGGTGATCTCGACGTCGACCACCACGCCTTCGAGATCGTCCCACCCAGAGTGTTGAGCGGCCTCGTCACCCAGTACGCGGTCGACCGATTTCTTATACCTCTTTCGTCGTTTCTCAGCGTCCCCTGCGTCCTCGGTTTTCCTTTCCGGATATTCCAGGCCCGCTGGGATAACGATTTCCTGTGTGATCTTGCTGTCGATCGGCTTCACATAGTTGTGGCGGCTACCGTAGTGAAAAATTCCAACCACCGTGGGATGGCCGCGCACCACTGAACGCACGATGCGCCCTTCGGAGCGGCCATCGGGACGAGTGGCCACGATGTCGACCAGCACCTGGTCGCCGTGCATTGCGTTGCCGATGGCGTGGGGCGCGATGAAGATATCCCCCACCAAACGCGACTTCATCGCCGGACTCAACGAGTTCGCGTCCGGGATGACGAAACCGAAACCATCGCGGTGCATGGTGAGGCGTCCGGCAACCAGATTCTTGTCGGGTGAGACGTCTGGCAGCGCGTAGCGGTCGGAATTTATCTGAATCAGTTGCCCTGTGGCGACCAGCTTCTGAAGATGCGTGTCGAGCTCTCCGCGGGCATCTCCGTGCAGGCCCAGCTCTCGGACCAACTGCTTGAATCCCACCGAGCGCTTCGGTTGCCGGGCAATATGTTTCAGGATCGTGGAGTCAGAGAGCATGGGGTGGCTGCCAGCTACAAGAATAACCCACAGGCAGAGACGCCCTCGTTCACTTCGTCGGAGGCGGAGCTGAGAGCTCGAGATTGTGCAACACAACGATTTCCCAGCGTCCCGCATTCTTCTCCATGACGAAATTCAGCAGCCCGTCCCGGTCGCGAAGGTTGCCTTGCGGGTCCATAGCGCCGGTCATCTTCCACCGTACATCGACAGCCGCGACATCGGGACGTAAGAAGCGCGTTTTGATGTCGGTGTATTCCTGATGGCTTTTGCTGAAGATGGTTGCGAACCCAGGCGCATGGAAAGCCTCTATCTTCGCTCGGCCTGTCGCGCCCATGCCACGAACGTTGGTGAAATCCGCGTCTTGGGAAAACACCGCCGCAAACGCTTCCGCATCGTGATGATTCCATGCGTCCATGAACCGATCCATAACTGCCCGGATCGCATGCTCATCTGCTTCTACGCCTGTCTGTGCCATAAGCAGAAGTGGAAACAAGGCAAAGCAAATTGCGATTCTCATCATTCCTCCGCTCAATCTGCTCTACCAGGTATCCCCGCCGCCGCGAGGTGGCCATGCGCCCAGGACCTGCCGGAGCGTTGCGATCTGCCCCGTGTGATAACTGTTGTGCGCCACCATCTGCCAGAGCACGGCCTCCAGCGTTCCTGCGACCTTCGTATCTCCCTCATGCACGCTTTCGATCTGCCTTTGCATTTCCTCCGGAGATGAACTCGCCAACGCAGTGAAATCGGCCAGCAGGCCAGCAAAGTGCTGCTTCAGACGATCCCATTCCTGTGTATCAGAGGGCGATGCAGCGGGCGGGAAGCTCTCGGCAGCGTGCTCCGGATACGCTGGTCTCTGGCCACGAATACGGCGCAGCTCGTAGTCCATCCAATAATTCATGTGGAAGACAAGTTGCCCGATCGAGTGAGGAAACCCTGTAATCTGCCGCGCCGCCAACTCGGCAGAAAGATCTTCGACGCAAGCAAGAGGATCGGCGTGAGCGCCTTTGCCGCGGAGCAGCTCAGTAAGTGCGCGCGAGGACATGGAGTCGGTCATCCGTGCGCAGCGGCGAAGTATTTTTCTTCGAGAATCCTGCGATGATGCAACTCATGCCCAGCGATGATGTAAGCAATTCCGCGCACGCTGACCTCGTTCTTATTCGCGGTTCCGCGGCGCATCCATGCCGCCTCATCGAGATTGCGCAGCAGCGACAGCGTGGCGCGGCGCACGGCGATGAATTCTTCGACAAGATCAGTGAGCGGACGATGCGCGAACGGACCATTTCGTACGTAGTCGTCCTGCTCGAAGCCTTCCAGCGGCGTGGCATCGGCGCGCGAGATGCGCAGAGCGCGGTAGGCGAACACTCGCTCCGTATCGCAGATGTGGCCCAGAACCTCCTTCGCGCTCCATTTCTCGGGGGCATAGCGGAATTCACCATCTTTTTCGTTCCTGCCGGAAAGCAACATCATGGACTGGCGCCGCTGCTGGTCAAGCGTACCGAGAATGTCCTCACCCTGCACCAGAGAAATGTAGCGGCCATAATAAGGCGCGTACTCATCTGGCTGAGGACGGGCAATAGTAAATGCTGGGACGGTAATCACGGCTGGTTCCGACATAGGTTTGCTCCCTAAGGGCGAATCCTACCATCGACAATCTTGAGCCAAGAGCATACTCCGGCGGACTGTGGAACCGTCAACTCCAAGAATGCCCCTCCGGGAATCCTTACACGGTCCGAGAGTCGAAAAGGATGGGTTCGGCGCCTTGGATCGCCAAATTTCGAGGGCACCAGAGTATGTACCAAGCAAGGAAACTCTGTTGAAAATAAAGGGTTTTCCACAGCGCTCATTTTGAGACAGCGGAGTACAATTCGATTGGTCACGCAAGTGCGGCACGTTATCCCTAATCCCAACAAGGAAAGGAACTATGTAACCCATGTGGAAGCCGACGAATCAGCCTCAGACTCCCGGGCGCCCAGCGGAGCCAGAGCGTCCAACTTTGTCTACACCGAGTGTGCCTGCAATCATGGCGAATGAACCTGCCCTTGGGCCGCGGCCGGCGACAGCCACCACGACCACCACTGCGGACCAGGCGACCATCGGCAAATCGCTGGTGATCAAGGGCGAGGTGACTGGATCAGAGTCGCTCTACATCGATGGCCGAGTCGAGGGTTCGATCAGCCTGGCGGGCAACCGCGTCACCATCGGGCGCAATGGAGTGGTTGCTGCCAATATCAATGCCCGCGAAATCGTTGTTTTGGGCAAAGTCCGCGGCAATTTAACGGCCAGCGACCGCGTCGATATCCGCAGCGATGGATCGCTCACTGGCGACGTCGTAGCGGCGCGCATTTCCATTGAAGACGGCGCGTTCTTCAAAGGTGGCATCGACATTCGCAAGGGCGGGCAGCCTTCGCAGCAAAAGCCCAACGGCGAGGACAAGAGCGTTCCCGCGCCTGAGCCGGCTGCGGTTGGCGCCAGAGCCTAAGTTTGCGGTAGAGGCATCGTCGAAAAGTCAGTGGCGGAGTTCGCTAAGGAATGCGAATGTCCGCCGCTTTGTTTTTGCAAGCGATTTAGCAGCGCCACGTGCCGCCTGATCGCGCGCTTGAATTTCTTTTGAAGACACCGGTGCCAGAGAATTTCCCTTCTACCGGGGAGATCGAGATTGCCACTGCCGACGAGTCCTTCAGCGTGCTGTTTCCGCCAAACGTGCGGCGCCTAGGCCCCAGCTGCGTTCCGGTCCTGAAATTTCACCTCGACCAGCCGCCGATCCTCTTCGGACACTTTAAACATGGCGCGCGGTTTCAGGCTCATGAAGCTGGCCACAAAAACCTCAGGGATCTGGCCGATGCGTGTGTTATACGTGTTGACGTCGTCGTTGAAAAACTCGCGGCGATCCGCGATGCGATCTTCCAGTTCGCTGATGCGAGTCTGCAGCTTGAGAAAGTTTTCGTTGGCCTTGAGTTGCGGATAATTCTCAGCGACGGCAAACAGCCCGCGCAGTGCGCCCGTCATCATCAGATCTGCCTGCGCCTTCTGCCCAATGCTCGCCGCATTCATTGACGCGGCCCGTGCCTGCGTCACTGCCACCAGCGTCTGCTGCTCGTGCTGCATGTATCCCTTCACTGTCTCCACCAGGTTTGGGATCTCATCGTGACGCTGCTTGAGCAGCACGTCGATGTTCGCCCACGCGCGGTCATTATCGTTGCGCAACCGCACCAACTCGTTGTAGAGGATGACTACATAGACAAACACTCCCACTACAAACAGCAGAAACGCCGCCCCTTGGATCACGTTGCCGCTCATCGCCACCTCGACCTCGCCAGCAGGAATGATTCCAGTGAAACAGCAGCCGGGCAAGCCACGCAAGTTACTGACGGGGCAGCCCCTAACGTTATCGCATTCCGCCTGGAAACAAAAAAGGCTGAACCCGCAGGCTCAGCCCTTCACGCGCAAATCAAATCTGCTACGGCTTATGCGGAGTCAAATCGCAGGCGCGCCTTACCTCATCCAGGTTCAAAGCTGCGGGCGAGAACTCGGCGATCGCGTAACCAGTCCTGGTTCTGACTTCCACATTGAATACCTGGGCTCCAATCGCGCCGCGAACGGTGCCCTTATCCATGGAAAGGAATCGTCCGCGAACCCAGTTCCAACCCTTGTGGTCGTGGCTGCCGTCGATGCGAACCCTGACTTCCATCTTCGGCTGGCCCCAGAAGCCCGGATAATCCGGCCGTCCGAGCCGCCCGCCAAGATTAAAGTCGGCATACTGATACTTACCATCGGTGCATACCACCTCGACTCGCGGCTTGTAATCCGGATCTTCGCGAAAATAATTGTTGGCCAGCAGTTCGAAGCGGACTTTTTTCGCTCCAGTCATTTTGTCTTCTGACCGGAACTCTATCCACTTGCCGCCGGCGCTGACACCATCTTGTTCGTCCTGATAGGGACTCATCGCGCCCTGTTGAGCAAAAGCCGAAGCGGCCATCAGGATCAAGCTCGCGGCCACTGTAGCCGCAGCCAACCCAAAACGATTCTTATTTTGAAACGAATGCAATGCTTTCAAGGTCTCCTCCCACGCAAGAACATCCTTACATATTGAACCCGAAAAACGCACAAGAGTTGCATGCGGGGATTCCGGGCTGACAAGGGACGAACAAGAGGCGAAAGCGCTCTCTGGATTGCCAGTTTTAACGCGTATCGATTCTTAGGTCGATGTAGACCTGGGAGCGGTCGTCGAACTGGCTGACCGACCGGGTATCGCTTTTGCGGTTGTTGTACTGAGCGTACACTTCATAGTCCACGGTGGAGAGCCCCGGGAAGCGATAGGTACCGTCCTGTCCGACGATGTAGGTCTTCACTGCGTGGGTGCGCGTGTTGGTGAGGTATACGACCGCGCTGACGACAGGATTATCCTGCGGATCGAGCACTTTGCCGGAGAGCAGCCGGCCTTGCTGCTTATCTTTCTTGTCGAGGGCGGCGCCAGTCACAGAAAAGACGAGCAGGAGCGCGCAGGCTAAGAGCGTGGCGTGCCTAAAAGATAATCTCAGAATCATGCGAGTCTTGCCGCTCTTCCCCACTTGCCCTACTCCGGATGATTCTAGCGGGCCAGATGCAAACCAATATCCACGCGTTCATCATACTCTACGTGGACCGGAACCTCTTCCACCAGATGCACGGGATGGCCATCTTGGGTTTTTACGCCCTTGAGATCGGCGCCTACAATGTAGTCATTCTTGCCGGCGGCAACGCGCAACGCGAATTCGCCACGATGGTCGGAATAGAGTTCCCACTTGGGTTTTTGGTCGGAGGCGCGGCGAATCTTGACCTTGACGCCGTACGCAGGATGATCGTCCGGTCCCCAAACCGTGCCGAAGATGAGGGCGTAGGGATCGGTAGGTTTCAGCTTCTTGGGCGCGGAGGCGGCGTTAGCCACGGGTGAGACCTGGAGGCTGAAAGCGGAGAAGACAAGCAACAGCAGTAGGGAAGAAGAGGACCGACAGACAGACGGAAGAATGCGGCAGGCGTTAGGCGTCGTCACCGTCTTCAGTCTCCACTTCCTCTTCCTCTTCCACATAGCCTTCTTCGACGGCCTTCAACTCCAACGGACTGGTAGTGACGACTTCGAAGTCTGTACCACACTCCGGGCAGGAGACGATCTCGCCCTCGTCGACTTCTTCTTCTTCCACATCCAGATCGGTTTCGCATTCAGGACAAAGAACCATGGTTCCTCCGCTCCCATCCGATATCATTCTTAGATACCGTTGATAATATTTAGATTCTTCCCCCACCGCAGTGTCAAGGGGGCGAGTGCTGTAGGGCACAAGATTTATAATTTGGCGCGGAGCAGCCGCCGGCCTTGACATTTCGCATGCCGGAGATTACATGATTTCTCATCTGAAGAAAAGATGGAGGCGTATGGCTGCCGGGCTTGTGGTCGTCAGCACGGTGGCGCTAGCTCAGAATGAAGCGCGTTCCAAAGTGTCTGAAACCGGCGCTCCTGAACCCATGGTTGTCGATATCCGGATTGCAGCCGCGCTGCAGCAGGTTTCGGCGGAGCGCATCCGGGCGAATATTGAGAGGCTGGTGAGTTTTGGAACACGGTTAACCATCTCGGCGCAGGACCCAGCTGCAATCGGGGCTGGACGAGGGGTTGGCGCAGCCAGGGAGTGGCTCGAGTCAGAATTCGAGCGCTACGCCAAGGATTGCGGCGGCTGCCTGGAAGTAAAGACCGACACTTTCACCGAACCAGCCGCGGACCGGATTCCCCAACCCGCTGAAATCACCAATGTCTACGCGGTCTTGAGAGGCACGGATGCGGAGAATGCGAAGCGCATCGTGCTGGTGACCGGCCATTACGATTCACGCAACAGCGATACGCTCGATACGAAGGGCGATGCGCCAGGAGCGAACGATGACGGCAGCGGAACCGCCGTCAGCCTGGAGTGCGCGCGCGTCTTAAGCAAGCTGAAGTTTCCGGCGACGATTATTTTCTTGACGGTGGCGGGCGAAGAGCAAGGGTTGAACGGCAGCCATCACTTCGCCAAGATGGCGAAGGACCAGGGCTGGAATATCGAAGCTGTGCTGAACAATGACATCGTAGGCGGCGATAGAAGCGCCGAGCAGGATCGCTCGGTTGTGCGGGTATTTTCCGAGGGCTTGCCGGCCGCAGCAACCGAACAGGAGATCCGGCGGATTCGCGGATTGGGCGGCGAGAACGACTCCACTTCCCGGCAGTTGGCACGTTATATCTTCGATGTGGGCCGCACCTACGACGCAGGCGTGACGCCGATGCTCGTGTTCCGGCCGGATCGGTACTTGCGCGGTGGCGACCATTATTCTTTTAACCAGCAGGGATTTGCTGCGGTGCGCTTCACGGAATTTCGCGAGGACTTTCATCACCAGCATCAGAACGTGCGCACCGAGGACGGCATTGAATATGGCGATCTGACGAAGTTTGTGGACTTCGATTATGTCGCACACGTGGCGCGGCTAAATGCAGCAACGCTGGCGTCATTGGCGTCGGCGCCGGCTTCTCCGGCGAATGTGCATTTGCTGGCCAAGGATCTGGAGAATGACTCGACGCTCACGTGGAAGAATTCTCCGGGAGGATCGGCTTCCGGCTATGAGATTCTCTGGCGCGCCACGACCAGTCCGGAATGGGAACATGTGGAAAAGGTCGGGGACGTTACGCGCACTACTTTGAAACTTTCCAAGGATAATGTCATCTTTGCAGTGAGGGCCGTGGACGCTCAGGGACACCGCAGCTTGCCGGTGGTGCCCCTGCCGGAGCGGTAGAATCGGACGACTCGCGACCTGATACCATGATTGGTACGCGTCTTTTCCTGGCGGTAATTGAGACACCACCGTGCCGATGAATCGCGGACGTACTATCTCGTTGAGCCTGCCTCCGTTCACACGCTGGGTGAAGCGGCTGATCTTGGTCTACGCCGGAATTTACCTCCTGATGGCGGTGATGGAGGTTGCATCTCCGTTCGCTCACGAATGGGTGCGATTCTACTTGGGACTGATCCCGAAGCTGGTAATGCACGGGATGGTGTGGCAGTTAATTACGTATTCCTTTCTACACTTTACGTTGCTGCATTTCCTCTTTAATGCCCTGGCCTTGTGGATGTTTGGTTCGCAGTTGGAAAGCGACTGGGGATCGAAACGCTTCGTGGAGTTCTATTTCTTTTGCACAGTTGCAGCGGCGCTCACCACGGTGGCCGTGAGTTACATGCACGTGCCCGGTTTGTCTCCGGCAACCACCACTATTGGAGCCTCGGGCGGGATCTACGGCTTGCTGGTTGCGTTCGGCGTGCTGTACGGCGAGAGCGAAATCATGATGTTTCCCCTGCCATTCCTGATCAAGGCCAAATATTTTATCTGGGGAATCGTCTTCTTGACGCTAGTGGGAGCAGTCCAGGAGATCGGCGGCGTAAACAATTTCGCGCACCTTGGCGGATTGCTCTTCGGCTACCTCTATCTCAAATTCCTTCCCCGAAAAGGTCTGATGTTTGCCACTTCCGAGCGCTACTTCAACGCGCGGAACGAATATTACCGCTGGAAGCGGCGTCGGGCGGCGAAAAAATTTGAGGTCTACATGAGCAAACACGACCGCAAGGTGGAGTTCGACGAGCACGGAAATTACATCCCTCCCGAGGATGGTCCGCGCAAAGGAAATGGTGGTTCGAAATCAGGGTGGGTGAATTAAGAGTCTCGCCGATTTCTGGTCCGTAGAGCCGTGGCTTGCTACGTCTTTCGTGCCTCCGACAGCGACGCTGCAAGGAACGGTTCTCTACAGGAACAGCTTAAACTCCGCTACTACTTTTTCCGGAACTTCTTCCCGCCTGGCTTTCCCCTTGAATCCCAAATCGTGCCCGGCACCTTCCACGGTCAGCAACCTCGTCTTGGCTGGGATCAGCTTTAATGCCTGCTCAATTTCCTCGATCGAACCGAAAGGATCGCGCGTCCCCTCCACAAAGAGAGCAGGGGTGCGCAAATTGAAGAAATGCTGGGTACGCAGCTGGGCAGGTTTGCGTGGAGGATGCAGCGGATAAGACATCAAGAGCAGGCCGGGGATTTTCTCGGATTCCGCCTCCGTTTGTTCGGCACAAAGCATGCTCGATTGTCTTCCGCCGTAGGAGTGGCCGCCGAGGAAGACGGGACCGTCAGCCAGCTTCTGCAGCGCCATGACCGCATTCTTCAGTCCGGCACGATCGCGTTTGCCATCGTGCGGACTAGGCGGGCCGTAAGGGCGATCCTGCCGAAATGGCAAATCGCAGCGCAGCACGAGGAAGCCGGCGCCGGCAAGACTTTCGGCAAGTGCAACTAACAGAGGAGCCTGGCAATTCGATCCCGCGCCGTGAGTCAGAACCAACCCTTTGCCGTTGGAATTAGTGGGGCGATGCAGCAGACCGCGTACGAACGGGTCAACCGACACGTCGGTAAAAACCCGTGGGCTGGATTCAACGGACATGCTTATACGCCTACCTCTCCCAGCTTCTCGTAAACCTTGAGAATTTTGATTTCGTTCCCCAGGCGCGCCCAGCAGCGCAACAGTTCGGGATCTTCCTGAGCAGCGCTCCTAGCCTGCTCCGAGTTCCAGTAGCGCAGCAGCACGTAATTAGCGTCGCCACTGCGGTAAAGCAGATCGCGGCCGTATTGCTTCTTGGAGACGATGGCGTTGAGTTCGCGAATGGTCTCAAGCGAAGCTCCTTCCATGCCGGGCAGAGGCTCCCAGATCGCGATGGATAGATACTCCTGCGACATATCCCGTGATTATAGCTTCTGGGGACTGTTGCCGCGCCTTGCTTTCGTGTGAGTGCTGGCGGTGACTTCTTCTGACGTCACTGTGTGCAAGCGCATCAAGTTGGTGGAACCAGATGATTGGCGCGTGCCCGCGACGACTCCCAGCACATCACCGGGCTTGAGCAACCGCCGGTCTAATAATTCTTTCTCGGCCACCCGTACCATGTGTTCGGAGGAAAGCGCCTGCGCGCACTTCACGGGATGCGCCCCCCAGTAGAGGTTGGTGCGCTGCGCGACGGTTGAGTTTGGAGTGAAGGCATAAATGGGAGCCTGCGGCCGGTATTTGGAAATCATGCGAGCGGTATTACCGGTCTCGGTGAAAACAGCGATTGCGCCCATGGGCAGGTCTTCGGCGGCGTGGGCGATGGATTCACAGATGGTCTCGGCGACGGAGAGACCGTGCCGGTCGCGGCGGCGGCGCTGCGTGAACTCTCCCATATTGCTCTCGGCCTCGACCACGATACGCGACATCATGGCAACCGCTTCGCGGGGATAGCGGCCGCTCGCGGTTTCCGCGGAAAGCATGACCGCATCGGTGCCGTCGAAAATGGCATTGGCCACGTCGCTGGCTTCGGCGCGCGTAGGACGCGGATTCTCGATCATCGACTCAAGCATTTGCGTGGCCGTGATGACCGGCTTGCGCCATACGGCTGCACTCCGGATCACGTGCTTCTGAATGACCGGAACTTTTTCCGGGGCCATTTCCACGCCCAAGTCGCCGCGGGCGACCATCACGCCATCGGAGGCTTCCAAAATTTCTTCGAGGTGATCAATGGCCTGCGGCTTCTCCAACTTGGAGATTAGAGGCGTGTCACAGCCCAGGCCGATCACGATTTGCTTGACCATGTTTACATCGGCTGCCGTACGCACGAAAGAGAGCGCAACCGCGTCCACGCCGTGCTTCAGTCCAAACTCGAGATCTCTATGATCCTTTTCGGTCAGGGCGGGAATCGATAGAGCAGTGCCGGGCAGGTTGATTCCCTGATGCTCGCCCAAGGTCCCGCCATTCAAAACGTCACAGACTACATCTTTGCCGCGGACGGTGCGCACGCGCAATTCGATAAGTCCATCGCGCAACAGAATGCGCGCGCCGGTGGAAACTTCGCGCGCAAGATCAGGAAAGGTGGTGGAAATGCGAGTAGCAGTGCCGGCGATGTCGCGCGGAGTAATCAGCACGGTCGAACCGCTCTTAAGCAGCACGGGTTCGTGACGTTCCAGGCGTCCAGTGCGGATCTTCGGGCCTTGCAAATCCTGCAGGATGCACACCGTCCGGTTTTCTTTTTCGGCAGCGCGGCGCAGACGCTCTATGTTGCGTGCGTGGTCTGGGTGCGAGCCGTGAGAAAAATTTAAGCGGGCGACGTCCATGCCCAGACGGAGCAAGTCGCGCATCGCGGCCTCGGACTGGCAGGCTGGACCGATGGTGCAGATGATCTTCGCGCGGCGGGCCGAGGCGGGTCCGTGGAGTACGTCTGAAGACACCATTTTTGTGCCGAGAGCATCTTCTTTCGCGAGTTCTGGCTTGGGTTGTTTCATGAGTTCGAGATCGGAATCTGCGTAACAGAGGAGACTATTGTAACTGTTTGAGAGCGCCTTAATTGGCGCGAACGCCGAACTTTATGCGCGACCCTCGATTGGAACTCCAGCCAGCAATCCAGATTGGCGGATTCTGACTTTAGTGCGGTGCGATTCGTTCTGATGGCGCAAACTACGCTCTTGGGTGACTGATTGCGGTCAACTCTTTTCCCAGCATCGCCCGGGGAAACAGCATGGCATTGAATTCTGCGCCCACGAGGACAACCAGGGAAACCATATACATCCAGACCAGCAGGGCGATGGATGCGCCGAGCGATCCGTAGATGAGGCTGTAATCGGCGTAGTGTTGCAGATACCAGCCAAACAGCAGGGTAGACGAGAACCACATGGCGGTGGCGAGCGTAGCCCCGGGGATAACGCTGTGCCAAGGTTGAGTGCGCGGGACCGCATTGTGATAGATGAGCGCAATCACCGCAATGCTGGTGAGTGTGGCGATGAGCCAGCGAATGCACGCCCACATCAACAGGATGTAGGCGCTGAACTCATGCGCCGTGTAGTACAGAATAGTGGTTTCAATCTTGCTGCCGAAGGCCACCAGCAGGGTAGAGAACGTCATGGGCACGAGGGCAAACACGACGAGCAGAAATGAGATCAATCGTTCCTTCACGAGTCCCCAGACTTTCGGCAGTTCGTAACAGCGGCGGAACCCCTCCATCCACGAAATCATGACGCCAGAGGCGGTCCATAAGGTCAGCAGGGAAGCCGTGATGAGCAGGCTCAGCGGACGCTGCGCTGCGCCCCGCAGAAAATTCGTCGCCGTGTTACTTCCCGCAGGCAAAATGCGCGACAACGCGTAGGAGATTTCCCGCAGGTAGGGCGCACCTTTGCGCGATGTGGCTAACAAAGATCCCACGACCAATAGCGCCGGGAAGAAAGTAAGAATGGAGGAATAAGCGGAAGCTTTCGCGGTGGAAAAAGCGTCGTGCTGGAAAGCACGCCAGAAAGCCAATCGCAGAAGGCGCAGAAAGCGAAGCATCGCTGGCCCTAGCTTAGGGCGGAGAGGCGCCGGAAGCAATGAAGGAAGCGGGCCAGGTTCCTCAAGTTGCAATCGCTCTGGATTGGCGTGCATGGGCAATTAGAAGCGTCATTGAGTTGCCAAAAAGGGCTGCGGGGGCGAACTGATTCGCCCCCGGTGGCTCCTCTTAATTTGGCTTACTCCGCAGCCAGTTCCTCGGTTTCGCCCTCGTGGCGCATCATCTCAAGAGCGCGCTCGGCCTCTTCGTAAGCTGCCGAGACTTCCGCCTGTACCTTGGCCGCAGCCTCTTCCATTTCCGGCGAGAGGCGCACGTTGCGGTAGTACTCCATGCCGGTGCCGGCAGGGATGAGGCGGCCCACGATGACGTTCTCTTTGAGTCCGCGCAGGTGATCCACCGCTCCCTGGATGGAAGCTTCGGTGAGCACGCGCGTGGTCTCCTGGAACGATGCCGCCGAGATGAACGAGTCGGTCGAGAGCGAAGCCTTCGTGATGCCGAGCAGCAGCGGACGTCCGGTAGCCGGCTTGCCGCCCTCCTTGATCACACGCTCGTTCTCTTCGCGGAAGCGGAACTTGTCCAGTTGCTGCTCCAGCAGAAACGTGGTGTCGCCCACGTCCTCCACCTTCACCCAGCGCATCATCTGGCGGACAATCACTTCAATGTGCTTGTCAGAGATGTTGACGCCCTGTAACCGGTAGACTTCCTGGATTTCGTTCACCAGGTAAGCCTGCAGCTCCTTTTCGCCCAGCACGGCCAGGATATCGTGCGGGTTGAGCGGGCCGTCCATCAGCGGTTCGCCCGCTTTGACGCGCTCGCCTTCCTGCACGTTGATGTGAACGCCGCGCGGCACCGAATATTCTTTCTCCGTGCCGTTGTCGGCCTGCACATACAATTTGCGCTGACCCTTCGAGACTTCGCCGAATTTCACCGTGCCATCGATTTCGCTGATGACCGCGGTTTCATGCGGCTTGCGGGCTTCGAACAATTCGACCACGCGCGGCAGACCACCCGTGATGTCTTTCGTCTTGGTGGTTTCGCGCGGGATCTTGGCCAGCACGTCTCCCGGGAAAACCGTGTCGCCGTCCTGCACCATAAGGTGAGCGCGGGAAGGCATGAGGTAGCGCTTGTTGCCTTTGCCCTTCACCACGATCGCGGGCTGACGCTTCTCATCGGGCGAATCGGCCACGACGTGCCGCGACAATCCCGTAACCTCGTCCACTTCTTCGTGCAGCGTGACGCCTTCCTGCAAGTCCTTGAACTGCGCGGTACCGCCGATTTCGGTGAGGATGGCGAAAGTGTAAGGATCCCACTCGACCATCACTTTTCCTTGCTGCACCTGATCGCCGTCGTTGACCTTGAGTTTGGCGCCGTAGATCACAGAGTAGCGCTCGCGCTCGCGGTTCTTCTCGTCGACCACCGCGATTGAGCCCTGGCGGTTCATCACCACCAAGTCGCCGGACTTGGACTTCACGGTCTGCAGTCCGATGAAGCGCACCGTGCCGTTATTCTTGGCATCGAGACGCGACTGCTCAGAAACTCGAGACGCCGTGCCACCGATGTGGAAGGTACGCATAGTGAGCTGTGTTCCGGGCTCGCCGATGGATTGAGCGGCGATAACGCCCGTCGCTTCGCCGAGTTCAACCAGCCGTCCTGAAGCCAGGTTGCGGCCGTAGCACATGACGCAGACGCCACGCTTCGACTCGCAAGTGAGCACTGAACGAATCTTCACCCGCTCGATTCCGGCAGCCTGAATGGCTACCGCGAGTTCTTCCGTGATCTCGTTATTGATGTCCACGATCACGTTGCCATCGTAGTCTTTGATCTTCTCGAGCGAAACGCGGCCCACAATGCGGTCGCGCAAGGGCTCGATAATTTCGCCGGCTTCGACGATACCCTGGACGTAGATGCCGTCCACCGTACCGCAATCGTACTCGCTGATGATGACGTCCTGCGCCACGTCGACGAGACGGCGGGTGAGGTAGCCGGAATCTGCCGTTTTGAGCGCCGTGTCGGCCAGACCCTTGCGGGCGCCGTGCGTCGAAACGAAGTATTCGAGCACTGTCAACCCTTCACGGAAGTTCGCCGTGATAGGCGATTCGATGATTTCGCCGGAAGGCTTGGCCATCAAGCCGCGCATACCGGAGAGCTGGCGGATCTGCTGTTTCGATCCGCGGGCGCCGGAGTCAGCCATGACGTAAATCGGATTGATTTCGCCTTCCTTGTCGCGCTTCTGCATTTGACCGAACATCTCGTCAGCAACTTTTTCCGTGATGGCTGACCAGATTTCGATGACCTTGTTGTAGCGTTCGCCGTTCGTGATAGCGCCGTCCAGGTACTGCTGTTGCACGGCCACCACCTGCTTCTCGGCGTCCTTGACCAGGGTCTTCTTGCTGTCCGGGATGACCATGTCGTCGATGCCGATGGAAAGACCGGCTTTCGTCGCGTACTTGAAGCCGAACTCTTTCACTTCGTCGAGCATCTTGACCGTAGTTTCGAGTCCGAAACGAAGATAGCCGTAGTTCACCAGCGCGCCAATGCCCTTCTTCTTCAACAGGCCGTTGATGTAGGGCATGCCTTCGGGCAAGTGATCGTTCAGAATGGCGCGGCCCACCGTGGTATTGACGAAGGCACGCTCCACCTGAATCGGCTCGGTGTGAATGATGTCCTGATCGTCGTAGGCGGTGGTCAGGTCAATCAGTTCGCCGGTGTAGCGCAGACGGATGGGCGTGAGCGTTTCCACTTCGCCCATTTCCAGCGCCAGCAGAACCTCTTCAATGTTGGCGAACACGCGTCCTTCACCCTTTGCGCCCGGCTTACCTTTGGTCAGATAGTAAAGACCAAGCACCATATCCTGCGTGGGCACGGTGATCGGCTGGCCGGATGCGGGCGAAAGAATGTTGTGCGAGGCCAGCATCAACACGCTGGCTTCAACCTGCGCTTCCGGAGAAAGCGGAATGTGTACCGCCATTTGATCGCCGTCGAAATCGGCGTTGAACGCCGTGCAGACCAGCGGGTGAATTCGGATGGCTTTGCCTTCGACCAGCACCGGCTCAAACGCCTGAATGCCCAGACGATGCAGCGTGGGAGCGCGGTTCAGAAGCACCGGATGGTCCTTGATGACCTCTTCGAGGATGTCCCACACGATGGGCTCCTGCTGCTCCACCATTTCCTTGGCCTGCTTGATGGTAGTGACGTTTCCAGTTTGCTCCAGCCGGTGGTAGATAAACGGCTTAAACAACTCGAGCGCCATCTTTTTCGGCAGTCCGCACTGGTGCAGTTTGAGTTCGGGACCGACCACGATGACGGAACGTCCGGAGTAATCCACGCGCTTGCCCAGCAGATTCTGTCGGAAGCGTCCCTGTTTGCCCTTCAAGGTGTCGGAGAGCGACTTGAGGGGACGGTTGTTGGCGCCACGCAGTACGCGGCCACGGCGGCCGTTGTCAAACAACGCATCGACGGCTTCCTGCAACATGCGCTTTTCGTTGCGCACGATCACTTCCGGCGCGTGCAGGTCCATCAGCTTCTTCAACCGGTTGTTGCGGTTGATGACGCGGCGGTAAAGATCGTTCAAATCAGAGGTGGCGAAGCGGCCGCCGTCGAGTGGAACGAGAGGGCGCAGCTCCGGCGGAATTACCGGGATGACGTCGAGAATCATCCAGCTTGGCTTGTTGCCGCTGCGGCGGAAGGCCTCCACCACTTTCAGGCGCTTCGTATACTTAAGCCGCTTCTGCAGCGAGCTCTCGTTCTTCATCTTCTCGCGCAGTTCAAGGGACAAGCCATCGGTGTCGATGCGCTTGAGAAGTTCCTTTATAGCTTCGGCGCCCATCATGGCCTTGAATCCAGCGGGACGATACTGCTGATCAAGTTCGCGGAACTTGGCTTCGTCCTTGATGACCTCGCGCTCTTTCACCGGAGCGTCACCCGGTTCGACCACCACGTAGGCTTCGAAATAAAGAACAGACTCGAGGTCGCGCAGAGAAATATCGAGCAAGTGGCCGATGCGGCTGGGCAGGCCCTTGAAGAACCACACATGCGAGCAGGGCGAAGCCAGCTCGATATGTCCCAGGCGTTCGCGGCGAACTTTCGAGAGCGTGACTTCCACGCCGCACTTGTCGCAGATCACGCCGCGATGCTTCATGCGCTTGTACTTGCCACACAAGCATTCCCAGTCGGTTACGGGGCCAAAGATGCGCGCGCAGAACAAACCATCGCGCTCTGGCTTGAAGGTGCGGTAGTTAATAGTCTCAGGCTTGGTGACTTCGCCATGCGACCAGCTCCGGATTTTTTCCGGAGATGCGAGGCTGATCTTAATGGCATCGAAATCGGCGATCGTGTTTTGCATTTCGAACGGGCTCGAACGAAACAAGGGATTCCTCCGCTTCCTGCTCTCATGGCAGCAGCCAGATGTCAGTGGCCAGTTGCCAGTTTCTTATGTTTCGCGGTAGCTGAGAGCCTTGGCCCCGCGAAACGTTCCTTCAAAAACCCTTCAGAAATCCGTCTCAGCCCCCGGCCTCAGTTCGCTGAGAACTGAGAACCGGGAACTGGTTTCTCAATCTGCTGCCGCGCTGGCCGTGGGCTTCTTCTCCCCGGTCTTGATCAGCTCCACGTCAAGGCAGAGCGATTGCAATTCGCGGATCAGCACGTTGAATGATTCAGGCACGCCCGGCTCCATGGCAGCTTCGCCCTTGACGATGGCCTCGTAAATCTTGGTGCGGCCGTAAACATCGTCGGACTTCGCCGTCAGCAGCTCTTGCAGAATGAATGCCGCTCCGTAAGCTTCGAGCGCCCAGACTTCCATTTCACCGAAGCGCTGTCCGCCGAACTGCGCCTTACCACCCAGCGGCTGCTGCGTGATCAACGAGTACGGCCCGATGGAACGCGCGTGAATCTTGTCGTCCACCAAGTGCGACAGCTTCAGCATGTAGATGTAGCCAACGGTCACCGGCTGTTCAAACTGGTCGCCGGTCATGCCGTCGTGGAGAGTCGTCTTGCCCGAAGTTGGGAGACCCGAACGCTCCAGCAGCGCCTTGATCTCGCCTTCCTTCGCGCCGTCGAATACCGGTGATCCCATGTACACGCCGCGGGCGAGCGTGGGAGCCACGGCTTCGAGTTCTTCATCGCCCATGTCGCCGATGATGTCCGCGAGTTTCGAGTCCTTGAACAAGGCCTTCAACTCGCGCCGGATCGCTTCCGTACGCGTGTTCTCCTTGAGTAGGTTGGTGATCTTCTCGCCCAGGGTAAAGCCCGCCCATCCCAGGTGGGTTTCAAGAATCTGGCCCACATTCATACGGCTGGGTACGCCGAGAGGATTCAGCACGATCTCCACCGGGGTTCCATCTTCGAGGTACGGCATGTCCTCTTCCGGCAGAATGCGCGCGATGACACCCTTGTTCCCGTGACGGCCAGCCATCTTGTCGCCAACGCTCAGCTTGCGCTTCATCGCGATGTAGACCTTGACCAACTTGATCACGCCCGGCGGCAACTCATCGCCCTTGGTGAGTTTTTCTTTCTTCTCGTTGACGATCTTCTTGAGCACGTCGATCTGACGCGAGGTCATTTCCTCGATCTCGTCGATCTGCTCATTCACTCGCGGATCCTTGTCGGCGTATTTGATACGCTTCAGGTTGCGAGTGGAGATGCGCTCGATCGCGTCGCGGTCAAGGACATTGCCCTTGTTCAGCAGACGCTTGTTGGTGCGCTCGTCGTGCAGATCGGCCTGCACTTCCTTGCCGCCGAGAATGTTCTCCAAACGCTTCAGCCGCTCGTCGGTCAGAATGCGGATTTCGTCGGAGAGGTTTTTCTCCAGCTTGCCGATCTGCGCCGCTTCGATGGACTTCGCCCGCTCGTCCTTTTCCTGACCCTTGCGGGAGAAAATCTTCACATCGACAATCACGCCCTCGATGCCCGGCGGGCAGTAGAGCGAGGCGTCGCGGACGTCGCCGGCTTTTTCGCCGAAGATGGCACGCAGCAGCTTTTCTTCGGGCGTGAGCTGGGTTTCGCCCTTCGGCGTCACCTTGCCCACCAGGATGTCGCCCTGCTTGATGCTGGCTCCGATGCGGATCACGCCGGCTTCGTCTAGATTACGCAGCATCGATTCGCTGACGTTGGGAATGTCGCGCGTGACTTCTTCCGGACCCAGCTTGGTGTCGCGCGCCTCGATCTCGTACTCCTCGATATGCAGTGAAGTGTAGTAGTCATCCTTCACCATCTTCTCGGAGACGAGAATCGCGTCCTCAAAGTTGTAGCCGCGCCACGGCATGAAGGCCACCAGCACGTTGCGTCCGAGTGCCAGTTCTCCGTGGTCCGTGCAAGGACCGTCGGCGATCACTTCGCCCTTCAGGACGCGCTGTCCCTTCTTGACCACCGGCTTCTGGTTGATGCAGGTGTTCTGGTTGGAGCGTTTGAATTTCGTGAGCTGATAAATGTCGCTGCCCACTTCACGCGAAAGCTGCGTAGGATGATGTTCGCCTTCGACGCGCACGATGATGCGGTCGGAGTCCACCGAATCCACGATGCCGTTCCGCCGAGCCAGAACCACCGCGCCCGAGTCGCGTGCAGTAACACCTTCCATCCCTGTGCCCACGATCGGCGCTTGCGCGCGGAGCAAGGGCACGGACTGGCGCTGCATGTTCGCGCCCATCAGCGCGCGGTTGGCGTCGTCGTGCTCGAGGAAAGGCACAAGCGATGCGGCGACCGAAACCAACTGCTTGGGGCTGACGTCGACGTAATCGACCTCGTCACGGCTCACCAGCACGAAGTTGCCAGCCTTGCGGGCGTTGACCAGTTCGGCCACGATGCGGCCCTTGTCGTCAAGTTCCACATTAGCCTGCGCGATGGTATGCCGGTCCTCCTCCCATGCGGAAAGATAGAAGGAGAAGGGATCGATTTGCGCCGGTTTCTTGCGCTTCTCCTTCAAATCCGCATTGATCTTCTCGATCTCGTGCTTCTCCATGTGGTCGCCGACCTTGTAGTCGCTGTCGCCCGTGTTCACCACGGTGACGTAGTCGATCACTCGACCGCCCTTGATCTTGCGGTACGGCGACTCGATGAAGCCGTAGTCGTTGATGCGGGCGTAGCAGCTCAACGACGAGATCAGTCCGATGTTCGGGCCCTCCGGCGTCTCGATCGGGCAGATACGGCCGTAGTGCGTGGGATGTACGTCGCGCACTTCGAATCCAGCGCGCTCGCGCGATAGACCGCCCGGCCCAAGTGCCGAGAGCCGCCGCTTGTGCGTGATCTCGGAGAGCGGATTGGTCTGATCCATGAACTGAGAGAGCTGCGACGATCCGAAGAATTCGCGGATCGCAGCCATCACCGGCTTGGCGTTGACCAGGTCGTGCGGCATCGCCGTGGACATCTCCTGGTACACGCTCATCTTCTCCTTGATGGCGCGTTCCATGCGGACCAGACCGATGCGGAATTGGTTCTCCATCAGCTCGCCGACCGCGCGCACGCGGCGGTTGCCGAGGTGATCGATGTCGTCCACCGACCCGATGTTCTTGCGCAGCTTCAGCAAGTAGCCGATGGTGGCGTAGAAATCGTCGGGATCGAGAGTGCGCTTGTCGAGACTGGTGGCGTCCTGGTTCTCGAACAGCTTGATGTTGAACTTCAGCCGGCCCACCTTGGAGAAATCGTACTTGCGCGGGTCGAAGAACATGCCGTGGAACAGCGCCGTGGCCGTGTCCAACGTCGGCGGGTCGCCGGGACGCAGCTTGCGGTAGATTTCAATCAGTGCTTCCTGCGGCGTCTTCACCGAATCGCGCTTCAGCGTCTGGCTGATCACGGTGCCCACATCGTCGCGCTCGGGGAAGAATAGACTCATCTCCACCACGCCGGAGTCGAGAATCTTCGAGACTTTGTCGGCGCTCAGTTCGGTGTTGGCTTCGAGCAGCACTTCGCCCGTGGTCGTATCGACCACGTCGGCAGCGGCCCACGCGCCTTCGAGATCAGTAATGTCAACCTCAATCTCGGAGATCTTCGCCTTCTGGATTTCCTTCAGGGTCTGCGCGTTCAGCTTGCGCCCGGAGTGCGCAATTTCATCTCCCGACTTGTTCTTGATGCTGTGCGCCAGTTTCATCCCCAGCAGGTTCGTAGCTTTCTCGCTGCTCGGATCGAGCGTCCAGAACAGTTTCTTGTCTTTGATCGCAATGCGGTCGACCGTATAGAACGAGCGAAGAATGTCTTCGCCCGAACGCAGACCCAACGCGCGCAGGAAGATCGTCCCCAGAAACTTGCGCTTGCGGTCGATGCGGACGTAGAGCACATTCTTCTGGTCGTATTCAAACTCCACCCAGGATCCGCGGTAGGGAATGATCTTGCCCAGGAAGTAAGTGCGGTTATTGGCGGTCTCGAAGAAAACGCCTGGCGAACGGTGGAGCTGGCTGACGATCACGCGCTCGGTGCCGTTAATAATGAAAGTGCCGTTCTGCGTCATCAGCGGCACGTCGCCGAAGAAGACTTCCTGTTCCTTGATGTCGCGAATGGAGCGGTTCCCGGTTTCGGCGTCTTTGTCGAAAATAGTCAGGCGCATGGTGACCTTGAGCGGCGCGGAGTAAGTCATGCCCCGCTCTTCGCACTCGGCCACGTCGTATTTCAGCTGCAGTCCAACCGGGTCGCCGCACTTGTTGCAGAAATCCGGCGTATTGGCGTTGTAGGTGCCGCACTTCTGGCAGAGCACATCGCCGGGATGGAACGGATCCGTAATAACGGTGTTGCCGCAGTTCTTACACGTGGTACGCAGGTGATGCAGGCCCTTGAGGTGACCACATTTGCACTCCCAGTTACCAATGGCGTAATCCACAAACTCGAGTTGTGATACGTTGCGGAAGTCGGTGATCGGGAAGACGGATTGGAACACCGCCTGCAATCCGCCGTCTTCGCGTTCGCTGGGCAGTTTGTCCATTTGCAGAAAACGGTCGTACGAGCGCTTCTGCACCTCGATCAGATTCGGGATCTGAATGGTGGCTGGAATTTTTGAAAAATCAAAGCGTTTACGGAAGGCATTATTCTTCATGGTCAAGAACTCCCAATGTCAGGCGCAGCCGTGCGCTGCGATTACCCGCGGAATGTGGGGCGCCGAATCGCGCCGCGCTACTTAGCTGTTTCGAACCTGTGTAAAGTTGTTGTGCGACCTGGAAACACGACGGGGCGCCCGCAGGGACAAGCGTTCCCGCAGACGCCGTGCAAGGCGTTTCGCCAATGTGAATTTGTAATCTTTCGCGCCAGTTTCCTTCGGCCGTTTCCGTTCCGCCTGCCCACGGAACAGTGCCCAAGCTTCCCTGCGAGTCTCGCTCGCCTGTTGAGTGAGGCTAGGGGAAGCGGTGTTATATAGATGCTAACACCACCGCCCCGGCTTCACAACTAGAACGCTGCAATTTCCCGGCTCTTGCACAGGATTTGGTGCCATCCGGCTTGAATGGCTTCCAGATCCTTCACAAAAACGCTCAGGATGACGCCAGCGGGCTCCCTCTTCGCTCACGCCCGCTGAACGGCGTCACTTCACTTCGACGACAGCGCCAGCCTCGGTAAATTTCTTCTTGATGGTCTCGGCTTCGTCCTTGGAAACGCCTTCCTTGATGTTCTTGGGCGCTCCATCCACCAATTCCTTGGCTTCCTTCAAGCCCAGGCTGGTGACTTCGCGGACAGCCTTGATCACGTTGATCTTGTTGGCGCCAACTTCCTTGAGTACGACGGTGAATTCCGTCTTCTCTTCAGCCGGAGCCGCGCCCGCCGCTGCTGCGCCACCGCCCGCCACCATGACCGGGGCTGCCGCTGCCGCCGAGACGCCAAGCCGCTCTTCGAGCTTCTTCACCAGCTGTGCCGCGTCCAGCAGCGACAAGGCTACGATTGAATCTTCCAACTGTTGCAGGTCTGCCATGTTATGTTCTCCACTCTTCGAGTTATGAATTTCTTGATTTCGTCATCCTTGGGCCGGGTTTCCAGTGCGGCAAGCCCATCTCCAGGCGCCAGACAACGCTTGGATCCGAACCGCGCAACCCCTGACTTGCGGACAACCAAATCTCTTCGGACGGCTTTCACCGTCCCGAAACCTTATAGCGCCGGCGTCCCGCCGGCTCTCCGGCCTACGCTCCCGCAGGTGCGTCAGCCTTGAATTTGCTTTTCTCTACGCCCTGGCTGATCACAACCGCGACGTCGCGGCCTACCGCATTCATCACGGTGACCAAACGCTGCGCTGGTGCATTAATCAGGAACAGCAGCTTCGATATCAGCTCTCCCTTCGACGGCATGCTGGCCAGCGCTTCGATCTCTTTGATCGAAATCACGCGGCCCTCGACCACGCCCACTTTGAAGGTGAACTCCGGCGTATCTTTAGCGTACTTAGTGAGCGCCTTGGCCATGGCCACGGGATCGCCCGTGGTGTAGGCGATCGAGGTCACTCCGGCCAGATTTTTCAGGCCTTCCTCGATCTTGGTGCCCTTGGCGGCGCGCTCAACTAAGGTGTTCTTCACAACCTGATACTTCGCGCCCGCACCTCGCAGAGCTTTGCGCAATTCGTAGTCTTGGGCCACGGTCATCTTGGTGTATGTGGCTACCACCGCGTTGGAAACATTCTTCAGGTCCGCGCTAAGCTTCTCGACCTGCTCTTTCTTTCTTGCTTTCGTAACTGCCATGACTTAGGTCCTCGTCAAATCCTGCATTCAGATTTCTTATTAATGTGCGTCCTGCTCGCCGACCACGCGAATTTCGCTTCAGGCTTTGGCCGCAGTCTCGATGGGCGCCGTATCCAGCAAGATCCCCGGCCCCATGGTCGAACTCAGCGTGCAGCCCTTGATGTACTTACCCTTCGCAACTGACGGCTTGGCCTTGATCACGCTGGTGATCAGCACCGTTGCGTTCTCAATCAGCTTGTCGGGCGAGAACGAAATTTTCCCCACCGGACAGTGCACGAGCGCCGTCTTGTCGGTGCGGAATTCAACCTTGCCGGCTTTCACTTCCTGCACTGCCTTAGCCACGTCGATCGTAACCGTGCCGGTCTTCGGATTCGGCATCAGCCCCTTGGGTCCAAGGATTTTGCCCAGCCGTCCAACGGATTTCATCACGTCGGGAGTGGCGATCAGCGCGTCGAAGTCGGTCCAATTCTCTTTGGTGATTTTCTCGACCATTTCTTCGCCGCCCGCAAAATCCGCGCCCGCGGCTTCTGCTTCTCTGATCTTGTCGCCGCTGGCGATGACCAGAACTTTTTTCGACTTGCCCAAGCCATGTGGCAGAACGACCGTCCCGCGCACCATCTGATCGGCATGCTTGGGATCGACTCCGAGCCGCAATGTAACCTCCACGGTCTCGTCAAATTTCGCGAACTTGACCTTCTGCAGAAGCGGCACCGCGTCCTGCAACGTGTAGGGGCGTTTCTCGACTGCCGTGTGCGCCTTGGCGATATTCTTTCCTTCTTTTTTCATTTTGCTTTCCTTAGTCTTCCACCGTTCATCGTTGTTCCGATGAACCGTGGTAATTCTCGACTTAACAACTATCCAACGACTTCAATCCCCATGGAACGCGCCGTGCCGCGAACGCTCTTGATCGCGGTTTCAACCGATGCGGCATTCAAGTCCGGCATTTTCTGCTTGGCAATATCCTCGACCTGTTTGAGCGTAACCTTGCCGACTTTATCCTTATTAGGCGTACCCGATCCTTTCGCGATCCCTGCGGCACGTTTCAGTAGAATCGATGCCGGCGGCGTTTTGGTGATGAACGTGAAGGAGCGGTCGCTGTAGACCGACACCACCACCGGAATGATCAGCCCTTCCATTTCCTTCTGGTTCGTGCGAGCGTTGAACTGCTTGCAGAACTCCATGATGTTGATCTGAGCCTGGCCAAGTGCCGGGCCCACCGGAGGAGCCGGCGTCGCCTTGCCCGCCGCGATCTGTAACTTTACGAAACCTGTAACTTTCTTTGCCATGATCTCTCTTCCGCCTCAATTCCGAGTCTAGGATTTTCGGCCCGGGATCTTGAAGCTCACCCTGCTTTCTAACCAGAAACTCTGTTCTTAAGCCACCTTCTCCACTTGGTTAAACTCCAACTCCACCGGGGTCGAGCGGCCAAAAATCGTGACCATCACCTTCAACGTCTCGCGATCCTCATTCACTTCGTCCACAATGCCTTGGAATGTCGCAAACGGCCCTTCCGAAATGCGCACGGTCTCGTTCTTCTCGAACTTGACCTTCAGTTTGGGCTTCTCGCGGCTGTCGGCCACTTTGTAGACAATGTGCTGCACTTCTTCGTCCGAAAGCGGCGTCGGCTGCTGGCCAGTGCCCACGAACCCGGTAACGCGCGGCGTGGATTTCACCACGTGCCAGACATGATCGTCCATGTCCATTTCCACCAGCACGTAGCCGGGATAGAACATGCGCTCGGATGTATATTTCTTGCCGCCGCGCACTTCGGTGACCGACTCGGTCGGGATCAGCACTTTTCCGATCTTTTCCTGCAGCCCGAAGGCCGCCACGCGCGACTCCAGCGACTCTTTCACCTTGCGTTCAAATCCGGAGTAGGAGTGGATGATGTACCACTTCATGTTCGGATTGCGAGGCGGCTCGCTGCTTGGGGCAGCGCCGTCCGCAATCGGTGCTTGCTCCACACCTGCTGCCGCTTCGTTTTTTTCTTCATCCGGCATGATCAAGTTAAACTCCGCCTTCTTCGCGTTGTGGCCTATTTTCCGAAATAGCTATACACGAACGAAACGCCCTTCTGAATCACGTTGTCGATAATGAAAAAGTACACGCCAAAAATAAAGACGGTGATGACCACAACCGCAGTCGTGGCTTGCACTTCTTTCCGCGACGGCGCCGTCACCTTGCGCGTCTCCGTGCGCACATCGTTGTAAAACGTCTTCACCCGCTCCGGCCAGGACTTAAGCCGGTCTCCGAAATTCTCTCCGGCCGATGCGATTGAGTTTGCCATTTTCTTTGTCTCCACTCCCATACTTCTCCTGGCCCTTTCCGGCATCCTTCCAAATTCTGGCAGGGGCGGAGGGATTCGAACCCCCAAGTCCGGTTTTGGAGACCGGCAGTTTAACCGTTGAGCTTACGCCCCTGTTTAACTACCGCTGCCCGCGAAATCCTTCGCAAAGGAACGCTTAGGATGACGCCAGCGGGCTCCCGCTTCGCTCACGCCCGCTAAACGGCGTCACTTCACTTCTTTATGCGGCGTATGTTTGCGGCAACGGCTGCAGAATTTCTTGAACTCCAGCCGTTCCGTTGTCGTCTTCCGGTTCTTGGTCGTCGAATAATTCCGCTCTTTGCAATCACCGCACTGTAATGTAACAATCTCTCGGGGCATCACTCACTCCAGAACAGCTTCTAGCTGTCAGCTCCTAGTCTTTAGCTTCCTATTGCACAATCTCCGCAATGGTTCCGGCGCCGACCGTGTGCCCGCCTTCGCGAATGGCGAAGCGCAAGCCCTTCTCCATCGCCACCGGCGTGATCAGTTCAATCACCAGACTCACGTTGTCGCCCGGCA